>Ga0182030_10002456_pt1 | contig 39285 bp, 36 predicted proteins | sample 812S3MmetaG_FD_121299 | JGI IMG/M metagenome (GOLD analysis project Ga0182030, IMG submission 121299) | Permafrost microbial communities from Stordalen Mire, Sweden - 812S3M metaG (Illumina Assembly) | ecosystem: Environmental > Terrestrial > Soil > Wetlands > Permafrost | place: Sweden...
CATGCAGTATATAGAGTTCCAGAGTCACAGCGGGAAACGGCGAGGAATTAGTTTCGCGCGGAGGCTGTCGCCTGCTCATGTACCATCGCCAATTTCAGCAAATCGAGAAAGCCTCCGGCTGAGTTGTGGAATCTAAGCTCGTTACTTGCGAGCTCTGCCTAGCAGCACAGGCCACAGAACTCGGATATCGAGAAAGCGCTGAGGTTCACAGAAATGAACAGGAAGATGTTATGGATCACCTCCCTCGTCGTGATTTTCTGTTCCGCCGCCTGGAGTCAGACGATGATCCAATACGGCGCGTTAGGCGCAAATTCCGCTGCTGGAACTTCAGGGGCGGCAAACTCGGCGGCCAACATCGTGAATGTACTCAACAACCGGCTTGCGGGATTAAATGCAAACACCAGCTCCGGAAGTTCAGCGCCGGGGCAAGCTTCGCAATCGCCTACCGTGGAAGAATTGATGCGCTCCAATCGGCGGACACTGGAGCAGGGAGCCTTGGAACACGGAGCCATGCTGCACGCTGCAAGTGTGCCTCAAGGAGCCATGCTCTATGTCGATCATCGGGCGATCGCCCGCACCCCTGCAGACCTGCGCCTTCCGGCCGGTAAGCACATTCTTGAATTGAAGTCGCCCGCGTTTATGGATTGGAAGCAGGAAGTGTCGGTTGCCGCCGAAGAGAAACTTACCATCGAGCCAAAGCTGCAGGCCGATACCCAGGCTCAAAACGACAAGAGGATCATCAATCTTGCGTTCTAAAGGATGAGCCGTCAGCTATCTTTGCGATATAGCAGATTGCGCATCGCCTGTCGGCGGGCCTCGTTCGCCTCACTCATTGACTTGCGCTCGTCGGCGTCCATGCGGCGCTTGCTTCCAGCGCCGCTCTCTTCCGGGACGCTGCACTCCGGGCAGCGATTGGCGAAGCCGGGCTTGTTCGGCTTCAGTTCGAACTCTTCTCCACACGCGACGCAAACTTTAATTGGGAAAGCCATCGTCCTTTTATGATATCGCGACCGGGGATATCTCGGCCACGCTGGCTGCGGCCTTTGCGCCCGCCGATATTACGCCCGCCGAACGCTCGCGGGCATCACCGGCGCAGGGCAGCAGTCTGCGGCGCAAACATCGTGGCACGGACCGTAGCAGCCCAGCGCAGGACGCACCGCTGAGTCTGTCATGCGCTCGACGATCAGCTCGCGAATCATGCTTACAAAGCGCGGATGGGTTCCGGCGGTGTGTCCTCGCTGATAAGTGATTCCCAATTCGCGGCAACGCTCGCGAGCCTGCGTGTCGAGATCGAAGATGATCTCCATGTGGTCAGAGACGAACCCGATTGGAACCACCACAATATCTTTTGCGCCGCAAGCGTGCTCGTCGTCGATGGCCTCCAGAATATCTGGCCCCAGCCAGGGCTGCGAGGGCGATCCGCTGCGGCTCTGGTACACCAGCCGATGGTTCGGGTGCGCAAGCGCTTCGGTCACCAGGCGCGAGGCTTCCAGCAGTTGCTCAACGTAGCGCGAACTGGTCGCCATCGTCATGGGGATGCTGTGCGCGGTGAATAGCAGACGCGCACTGCCGCGCCGCTCGACGGGCACATTCGCCAGGGCTTCGGCAGAGTGAGCGGTGACGGTCTCAATGTATCCGGGATGGTTGTAGAAGGCGCGAATCTTATCCACCCGCGGCGCGCCCTCGCCCACGGTTTCTTGCGCGGCGGCAATGTTTTCGCGGTACTGGCGGCATCCGGAGTAAGAGCTGTACGCCGAAGTGAAAAAGCCGAGAGCGTGCCGAATGCCGTCGTCCTTCATCCGTAGCAACGTGTCCGCCAGCATGGGATGCCAGTTGCGATTTCCCCAGTAGATGGGAAGCTCGATGCCATGCGTGCGCAACTCGATTTCAAGGGCGGCGATCAATGCGCGGTTCTGATCGTTGATCGGACTGCGGCCGCCGAACTGTTTGTAGTGTTCGGCCACCTCAAGCAGGCGCTCGCGCGGAACCGGCTTGCCGCGCAACACGTTCTCAAGAAATGGGAGCACGTCATCGGGCTTTTCCGGCCCACCGAAGGAGACAATCAAAATGGCGTCATACATAATCTGCATCTGGTCAGATGCCGGTGGCCGTCGAGAGATTCAGGATTCGCCGCGCATTGTTCTCCGCTGGCAAATAAGAGCGCGGGAATTCTCCATCCAGTAAAATGCCCGCATGAAGATTGGCGTGATCAGTGACACGCATGGAGTGCTGAGGCCTGAGGCGCGCCGCGCCCTTCGCGGCAGCGAGTTGATTTTGCACGCAGGCGATGTAGGCGCCTGGGAAATTCTGCGCGACCTGCGGCAGATTGCGCCGGTGGTGGCCGTGCGCGGCAACATCGATACCGCCGGATGGGCGAAATGGCTGCACGCCACGGAAATCGCCGAGTGCGCCGAACGCAGTCTGTATGTCCTGCACAATATCGCCGAGCTGGATTTGAATCCGAAGGCGGCGGGCTTCGCGGCGGTCATCTATGGACACTCTCACAAAGCCAATATCGAATGGAAAAACGGCGTGCTGTTTTTCAATCCTGGCAGCGCGGGACCGCGCCGCTTCTCACTTCCGGTCACCGTCGGAAAAATAGAGATCGTGGACGGCGAGCTTCGTCCCGAGATCATCACGCTGCTGCGCTGAAATTGCGCAACGCTTTTCGCTACCAGATTCCCTTGTCGCTGCCCGTAAGTTTGTAGCTGATGGCCGCCGCCGATGCCAGGTAGGGAAGCAGGGAAAGGCGCAAGGTTCCTGCAACGTCTCCGCGCAGCGCGGCGGTGGTGACCTGTGCGGCGTAGAGCTGCGTTCCCTGCGGCATAATGGGAACGCGAATGAATTTTGCATTCACGTACACCTTCTCTCCACCAAAGAGCGCGCCGTCAAGAACCTCACGGGGCAGCGCCACTGGCGTGCCGCGATATTGCATCACGTAGTCGCTGACAATGCGTAGCAGCGAGCAGACGCCCTTCCAGATGCCACCCATCGTGGCGGAGCGATGGAGCTCGTCGAAATTCACTACGCCTGATTCGACCAGCGCGGCAATGTTCACCATGTCACAGACGCGGAAATAAAAATGGCGATACATGCGCTGGAGCGTGGCCACGATGATTCGCTCCTCAGGTGCAGGCACAAGGAAATCCATGCCGAGCACTGACTTGGTCACTCGCCGCGAGACGAAGCGCTCGGCCATCGCAATGTGCTCACCGGTCTGGCCGAGGCGCTGGGCATGCACTTCAACGGCCTCCGGCAATCCAGCAATGGCGAAGTTCCACTTGTTAGCCAGTCGGTCTCCCCAGCTTCGCGTCTCAATGTGGGCGCGGAAACGTGAGGTCATCACCTGGCAGACCCGCTCAGCGGGGGCCGTGGTGTAGAGATCGAGATCGTTGCCGAGATCAGGCCAGTGATCAAGCGACTTCATCACCGTGGTGGGGCAGTGGGCTTCTTCCAGGGCTTCGGTGATCAAAGAGAGATGCTGCAAGGCATTGGTGACCCGTTGGCGCTCCTGCTCGATGCAGGAGTGGCAACGCGCAGCCGTTACGGCGTCGTCAAAGCGCTCGGCCATCGTTCGCAGCGGCAGCAGTGCGCGCAGCACGACATGATTGGAATCAGCGAGTGACACCAGTTCTGAAAAATCTGCATCGCTGAGCTGCCGGAGCTGGGGATAGAATTGCTCGGCTCGCTCGGGAGCCAGGGTAAGCGTGGAGAGCGCTTGTATGAATGAGACTTCCTGTGTGTGGGTAATCGCCATAGTGATAACTCTGATTGCGTGAGATGAAGCTGAAGGCCGCGGAGTTGGCAGCTCTGGCGAAAGCAGCAGGAATTGCACAATAAAGTGTGCAAAAGCGGGTCAACGATTGACGAATAGGTGAATCGTTGAAGGAGGCCATATAACTAAGCAGGCAATAGTTGAGCGGATCGCTCAACTATTGGCAAAGTGGATAAGTTATGAAAAATCACCATTGATTCAGACGGCAATGGTTGCGGCCAAATTCGCCGGAAGATCGCTCAGCGCGTTTTGTGCGTGGACGACGCTGAGCTGGAGATTCCGAGCTTCTTGAGGCGCTCGCGCGCCTGGGTAGCTTCAAGGGAGCGGGGATAACGCTGGACGAGGGCGTTCAGCTCGCGCACTCCGGCGTCTTTGCGGCCGAGTTCAAGAAGTGAATATCCCTTTTTGAGCTGCGCCGCCGCCGTCTTGTTGCCGCCGGGGAACTGCTCGATGACCTTGTCATAGTCGGCGACCGCGGCTTCAAAGTTTCCAGCGCGGTACTCCATGTCAGCAATGTAGAACTGCGCGTTGCCCGCAAGGTCCGTGGAGGGATAGTACTTGAGGTAATCCTGAAACTGCGACTGCGCCAGATCGTAGCGGGCGGAGTTGTAGTCGCGCAGCGCGTTGTTGTAGAGAATGTCTGCGGGCGGAGCCTGAGTGGCGGCGGCAGGTGGTGCGCCAGGAATCGCGCCGGGAGCTGCCTGCGCGGGCGCAGACATGTTCTGCTGCTGCATCTGAATGTCATCGAGCTGCTTGCTTGCCTTGGCGAGGCGGGCCTTGAGCTCATCGACAGAATCGTTGAGTGTCTGGATCTGTCCGGAGATCTGGTCGATCTTGGCCTCGGAATCAGTGTTCTGCTGTTGCAGGCCTTTCTGCATGGTCTGCACGGAGTCGGCAAGCTTGTTGACGTTGTCCGTGCTCTGCTCCACCAGGTTGCGCATGACTCCCATGCGCTCGTCGAAGGACTGCTGCATGTGTTGCATGCGATCCGACAACTCCTGAACCTGCGTTTGAAGCTGGATGATTTCCTTGGAAACGGCGAAGGCAGGAGTGACAGGCGCTGACACCATCACGGTCAACACGGCTGCGGCAGTAAGTTTTCTCAGAATCATTTTTCATCTCCGTGCGCTTGACGCGCCGGACTCCAAAAACGAGTTTAATACAACTGACTTACATTGTCTTGCGAGCAAACAAATTCAGCAAGGGATGAGAATGCGGCGGGACGCCACAGAGACGTCCCGCCGATGTTGGTCGCTGACGCTGGCTACTTCTGTCCGTAAACGAAATGATCGCGACGATTCTGCTGCCAGCAGGATTCGGTGCTCTCATTGCAGAAGGGCTTCTCTTTGCCGAAGCTGATGACCCTGATCTGGCTGGCGGCTACGCCGGCGCTGATCAGAGCGCTGCGAGCAGCGTTGGCGCGGTTGTCGCCGAGTGCAAGGTTGTAGTCGGTAGAGCCGCGTTCATCGCAGTGTCCCTCGATGGTGAAGCGAATCGATGGATGAGACTTGAGGAACGCAGCGTCGGCATTCACGACCGCTTGATCTTCGGCGCGCAGGTCGTAACGGTCATAGTCAAAGTAGATGTCTTTTACGGACGCGGAGAAGAGCTGTTCGTCGGTTGTGGACTCTGGCGCGACCGCTTGTGGCGGCGGAGCAGGAGCCTCGACGACGGTGAGGCGGGCGGTTGCATCCGTGGAGCCGCCGGGGCCGGTCGCGGTGAGGCGATAGGTGGTGGAGGCACTTGGTGTAACGGGTGCCGAGCCGTTCAACTGCACGCTTCCGAGGCCATCGATCTTGACGTCAGTCGCATCCGCGGTGGACCAGGTGAGGACCGCGGTTTCGCCGCGAGCCACGCTCTCCGGGTTGAGGCTGAGAGTTGCCTTGGGTTGCGGCGCCGGTGGCGCTGTTGGCGGCGGAGCAGGGACCTGCTTCTTCTTGCAGCCGCCTACGATCATGATCGCTGCCAGGGCAAACATTATAAGAATCCATTTAATCTTGATGTGTTTCAATTCATCCTCCAAGGCGAGAAAACTCGCATGTGGCCGACGCACGAACCCGCCGAACTGTTGATGGAACTCGTACTAGTGAAAAGACAAAAGTCTTCATTTACTTCCGGCTCCAGTTGGGTTGCGAGTTGGAGCCGGTGAAGGTCAATTGGATATGCTGGCTGCCATCTGCGAGCATGGTCCAGATCTGTTCGGAGCCGCTGCGAGTGGACTGATAGACGATGTGGCGTCCATCGGGCGACCAGGATGGAAAGTCGTTTCGTCCACCGTCGTGAGTTAGCTGCACCCACTTGCGGCTGGCAATGTCCATGATGTAGATGTCGGATGCGCCGGGGGAGCCGGGACCGTACTTGCGGATCCACGCGAAGGCCAGAAACTGTCCGTTGGGCGACCATGAGGGTGAGACCGCATAGCCTTGATCTGTGATGCGCTGCACGTTGGTCCCGTCGCTCTCCATGGTGTAGATCTGGGGCAGACCGGTGCGTCCGCTGACCCAGGCAATTTGCGCGTTGGTCTTGGGATTCCATACCGGCGAGACGTCAGGTCCATGATACGCCGTGAGGCGCTTGAGGTTGTTTCCATTTTGATCGCAAACGTATATCTCAGGATCGCCGGTGCGCGACGAGGAGAATGCAATGTGGCTTCCGTCGGAACTCCATGCCGGTGAGAGGTTCGTGCCGCCAAAGGCGGGGAAGCTGAGGAGCCTGCCAAGTTCAAGCGACCAGATGGAGATGTTGGGGCCTCCCTTGTAAAACGAGGCGAAGGCGATGCGCGAGTTATCCGGAGAAACGCGAGGCGAGAGCGAGATGGAATTGAGATGGGTGACCGCGTGCTGTCCCGCGCCGTCGTAATCCATCGCCCAGATTTCCTTGTGTCCGCTACGCGTGCTGACGAAGTACAGCTTGGTTTCAGCGATGCCGGTGATGCCGCCGCCGAGGCGGAAGATGATCTCATCGGCGAAGCGATGGGCGATGAGACGAGCGCTGTCACCGGTAGCCGACTCGCGATATTGTTTGGCTAGCACTTGCGGGCTCTGCGTACTCTTTACGTCGAAGAGCCAGCCCTGAACCTGCATGGTTCCGTTGCTGACGCCGAGGTTTCCGAAGGCGAGCATGGAGGCTTTCGGCGGAGGCGCGGCCCACACGTCAAGACGCGCATCGTTGGGGTAGGCGATGGCGTCAAGCGGGTAGAAGCTCTTGGAGACCACGTCAAAGATTCCGGCCTGGGTGAGATCGGTAAACAGGACTTCGTTGAATGTTTTATTGAGTGAAGCGGCAGAGGGATCGTCACGCACGATTTTGAAATCAGGCACTGCAATGCGAATCTTCTCACCGCCGACTCCGGTGCCGGTGCGAATCCAATCCTGTGCGAGGGCTGGAAGCACAAGCGCAATGAGAATGGCGGATAAGGCTGCGAAACGCTTCATTCATCTCTCCGAATACGGTGAAGGCGCGGTACTCAACGCCGGTAATCGAACCAGAACTCCACGGAAACATAATTGCCGCTGTATCCCTGCGGCAGCGGGCCGAAGGTATCAATGCGCTGAAGGGCGCGAACCGCTGAGATGTCGAGCGATGGGATGCCGGAGGATTGCTCGACACGAACATTGGATGGCGAACCCGAGCGCGAAATATCGAACAGAATATAGACGCGTTTGGCGGAGGTGATGCCGGGATTTACTTCACTCTGCCACGCTTCATGAACCTTTCTTGCCACTACGTCGGTGTACCAGCCGAAGCGGCTGCCGAAGCTGCCGTTGCCGCCTTCCCCGAACTTTAATCCGCCCGCGGTGTTGCCATTCTGAAATGTAGTATAGGGGCCCGCGACGGGGCCACCTGAGCCGAATGGAACAGTATTGTCAACTTTCGCCATTTCACGTGGAATTTCTTTTGTGGGCGTTGAGACGGAAGGCTTCTGGTTGGGGAGCGCGCGGGTGGATGCGGCATTGGCCGCTTTCTTCTGTGCCTTTGTAAGCGGCTTGAGCTTGCTCTGCCGGTCAGGGATTGCGATGGCGTGATCGTCTTGTTTGGCGGCGGGTGCGGGGACGGATTGCGAGAGGCCCTTGCTCTCATTGGCTAAAACATTTTCAGGCTTGGCCTGCGGATTGGGAGGCAGAGGGATTCCGCTGACGAGGGTAGCGCTCATGGCTCCGCCGGATGCGCCGCCAGAGCCGTTGTTTCCCCAGTCGTTTCCGGTGTGTGAGAAGACGGCAGGCAGGAAGAGGACGCAGGCTACGAGCGCAGCGTGCAGCGCCGTTGAGAAGACTAGCGAGGGCGCAATCGCTTCCTTATGACCGTAAATTTCAGCGTCGAGCGGCATTGGTCTTCGTGTTCAAAGGTTGCGTCACAATGCTGACGTTGGTGATGCCTGTCTGTTTCACGGCGTCCATGACGGTGGCAAAGGCGCCGAAAGGAACATTCTCATCAGAGCGGATGAAGACGCTCTGGCCCTGCGGGTCGCGGATCTTTTCGTGCAGCCGGTCAGCGATTTCGTTGATGTTGATGGGATCATTGCCGAGAAAGACGCGCTGATCCTTGTCAATGGTGATGACCAGCCGCTCCTCGGATATTTCCTTGACGGTCTTCGTCTTGGGCAGTTCCACTTCAATTCCAGATTGAAGGATTGGCGCGGTGACCATGAACATTACGAGCAGCACGAGCACGACATCAACAAACGGAGTGATGTTGATCTCCGAGAGCGAGGATTGGGTGCGTCCCTTGTTATTTGTAAACGCCACCAAAGCCTCCTATCGCGGGTCGCCGCTACGGTCAATGATGTTGAGCAGTTCGAGGCCGAAGTCGTCCATACGAGCGGCAAAGACGCGAATCTGCTGGAGGAAAAAGTTGTAGGCGATCACGGCAGGCACGGCGGCAAAGAGTCCGGCGGCTGTGGTGATGAGGGCCTCGGAGATTCCGGGGGCGACGGCGCGCAGAGTGGCAGCACCAGCGGTGCCGAGTCCGTGGAATGCGTCGATGATGCCCCATACGGTGCCGAAGAGTCCGATGAACGGCGCGATAGAGCCAGTGGTGGCAAGCCATGTGAGACGGCTCTCAAGACGAGTGAGCTCCTCAGAGGCCGCGATCTGGGTTGCGCGCTGCACGGAGAGCGTGCGCGGAGTTGCGCCGCAACGCTTGAGTTCTTCCACTGCGCCTTCAAAGACTGCAACCAGGGGCGAGGGCTTGAACTGATCGGCGACGGCGGCGAGTTCCTGCAGGCGATTGGCGCGCCGAAAGACCTTGACGAAGCGCGCGCTCTGGACAGAGGCGCGGCGAAAGCGGCCGTACTTGGAGAGAATAATGGCCCAGGAGAGCAGGCTGAAGGCGAGCAGAATCAGAAGCACTACCTTGGCGACCAAGCCGGTGCTGGACACCATGTCCATGACCTCTGAGCCAAGTGCGAACGCTAACAAATTTGGAATCGGCATCCTTTTCTCATTAGAGCGAGTGCTGAAATCGCTACACGTCTCCTTTAGTAAAAGACGCTACGCGTCACCTTGTTGCGAAAAACCGCGGTGCAAGATCAATTTCATTATAGTCAGCTCCGTGGGGCTTTGTGGACGAGTGTTGTGGATATCCAGCAAACCGGAATACAAGTGGATACATTGAGAGAACAATTTCCATGGCTGAAGCCGGTCAGGTTGGCTGGCGGTGTAAACTTCTCTGGCTTAGAAACTCCGTGGAGCGTGGACACTATGAGAAAGACTCTACTGCTGATGTTCGCCGTGCTGTTTGCATCCATCGCCGTGAGCGCGCAGGATGGCGCAGTTTCGCCCGCTGGGGCCAAGGCCGTGGAGCGTCCTTTGCAGGCGTTGCCGTACACGCCGAGCCTCGATGTGCCGTCGATGGATCGCACGGCTGATCCGTGCGTGGATTTCTATCAGTACACCTGCGGAGGCTGGATGAAAAACAATCCGATTCCGCCGGACCAGGCGCGCTGGAGCGTCTATGCGAAGGTGGCCAACGACAACCTGCAGTTTCTGTGGGGCATTCTGGAAGATCTCTCAAAGCCTGGGGCGTTACGAACTCCGGCGCAGCAGAAGATTGGCGACTACTTTGGCTCATGCATGGACACGCGCGCGATTGACTTGCGCGGTGCGGAGCCGATTGGGCCAGCGTTGAAGCAGATTGCGGAGATGAGATCGAAGACAGAGTTTGCGAAATGGCTGGCCGAGAGGCATCTGGAGGGCGCGCAAAGCGGCTTGCTGTTTGGCTTCGGCGCGGATCAGGATTTTGGCGACGCGACGCAGGTGATTGCCTACGCGGTAGGCGGTGGACTGGGGATGCCGGACCGCGACTACTATCTGAAGACCGATGCGAAGACCGTGGAGCAGCGGCAGAAATATGTGGAGCATGTGGCGAAGATGCTGAGGCTTGCCGGCGACTCAGAGAAAGAAGCGCAGGCAGAGGCAGCGACGGTTATGCGCATGGAGACCGCACTGGCAAAGGCTTCGCTCTCGCGGGTGGACAAGCGCGACCCCTATAAGCTTTATCACAAGGTGACGCCGGAACAGCTGGCCGAGCTGACGCCGAGCTTCGACTGGAAAGGATACCTGGGCAGCGTTGGGCTGAGCGGCGTGAAGACCGTGAACGTGACCGAACCGGAGTTCTTCAAGGCCGTGGAGACCGAGCTCAAGAGCGAGCCGCTGGCAAACTGGAAGGTGTATTTCCGCTGGCACGTGGTGGCCGGGACGGCGCCATACCTGTCGAAAGCATTTGTGGATGAGGACTTCGCGTTCAATCGCAAATACCTGCGCGGAATCGCCGAGCAGAAGCCGCGGTGGAAGCGCTGCGTGGGGGATGTGGACCGTCTGCTGGGCGAGGCGCTGGGGCAGGAGTTTGTGGCGCGCACATTCGCTCCGAAGACGAAGCAAGACACCGTACGCATGACCGAGCTGATCGAAAAGGCGATGGCCGGGGAGATCAACGGGCTGGACTGGATGTCTCCGGAGACGAAGAAAGCAGCGCTGATCAAGCTGAATGGAATTCGCAACAAGGTTGGCTATCCGGACAAGTGGCGCGACTACAGTTCAGTGCGGATCAAGGCGAATGATTTCTTTGGGAACTACCAGAACGCGGCTGGGTTTGAGGCGCATCGCGATCTGAACAAGATCGGAATGCCGGTGGACAAGAACGAGTGGGGCATGACTCCGCCGACGGTGAATGCGTACTTCAATCCGCAGATGAATGACATCAACTTTCCTGCGGGAGTGCTGCAGCCTCCGCTCTACGATCCGAGGATGGATGACGCGCCGAACTATGGCAACACGGGTTCGACGATTGGTCACGAACTGACGCATGGCTTTGACGATGAAGGCCGGCAGTTCGACGCGGAAGGGAATCTGAAGGACTGGTGGACGGCTGAGGACGCGAAAAAGTTTGAAGAGAAGATCAACTGCGTGCGCGATCAGTTTGGGCAGTACGTGGTGGTGGACGACATCAAGATCAACAGCAAGCTGACCAGCGGCGAGGATGTCGCCGACCTGGGAGGAACGCTGCTGGCCTACATCGCGTGGCGTGAGGCGACGAAGGAGTTGAAGCTGGAAGCGGTGGGCGGATTCACTCCGGAGCAGCGCTTCTTCATTGGATTTGCGCAGTGGGCGTGCGAGAACGCGCGTCCGGAGGAGTTGCGCCAGAACGCGATTATCGATCCACATTCGCCGGGAAAATACCGCATCAACGGGATCGTCAGCGACCTGCCGGAGTTCCAACAGGCGTTTGGCTGCAAGGCCGGACAGCCGATGGTGCGGGCACAGGCTTGCAAGGTCTGGTAGGAATAGAAGGCGAGGATAGCCGTGCCGTGTTATCCTCGCCGGGAAAACTCTTGCGAATGGGTGCCGAAAAGTGCTGAGGGAACTGCGCGTCGAAAACTACGCTGTCATTGATAACGTGGTGGTCGAGTTTGGAGCGGGACTGAACCTGCTGACCGGCGAAACCGGAGCGGGCAAGTCCATCCTGATTGACGCCCTGGCACTGCTGCTGGGCGAAAAAGCTTATAGCGACGTGGTGCGGCACGGGGCGGAGAAAGCCACGGTCGCCGCCGTGTATGAGAGCGACGATCCGGCGATTGCCGCAGTGCTGGAAGAGAACGGAATCGACGGCGCGGGCAGCGAGATCATTCTGCGACGCGACATTGCGCTGAACGGCAAGGGGCGCGTCTTCATCAACAATCAGCCGGCGACGGTGGCGGTGCTGAAGGCCCTGGCTCCACGGCTGGCGATTGTTCACGCGCAGAATCAGGCGGTCCTGGTGTTCGATCCTCCGGAGCGGCTGGCGTTGCTGGATGCTGCCGCCGGAGTAGAGCTGGGCGCGGTGGCCGAAGCTTACGCGAAGTGGAAGGAAGTTTCACAACGCATCGCAGAGTTGGAAAGAGGCGAGCAGGAAAAGCTGCGGCTGGTGGATCTGTGGAAGTTTCAGCTCACGGAAATTCTGGACGCGAATCCGGCGGCGGGCGAGGACGTAAAGCTGGAGTCTGAAAAGCGGGTTCTGGCGAACTCTGAGCGCGTTTATGGCGCGGCGGTGGGCGCATTCGACGTGCTGTATGAGGTAGAGGATTCGGCGATGGCGCGGCTTCGGGCGGCGACCAAGCATCTGGAAGAGCTCTCGCGCTTTGATGAGTCATTCAAGGAGGCGCTCGGTCAGCTTGAGAGCGCGCGCATTACGGTGGAGGATGTGGCCACCACGCTACGCGATTTTGCCGATGGTATGGACGCCTCTCCCGAGCGGCTGGCTGAGGTGGAAGACCGCCTGGCGGTGCTCGATAAACTGCGGCGAAAATATGGCAAGTCGCTGGACGATGTGCTGGCGTTTCAGAAAGATATCGCCGCAAAGCTCAACGATATTGAGAACAAGGATGAGTTGCTGGTAGCGCTGCGCAAGGAGCTTGCGGCGGCGGCGGCGCTGTATCTTGCGGAAGGCCGTTCGCTGAGCAAGCGCCGCTATGAGATGGCGCGAAAGCTGGAGAAAACGGTTGAGGCCGAGATCAGCGATCTGGCGATGAAGGCGAAGTTCAAGATTGAGGTCTCGGGGTCAGACGAGGAAGCGCATTGGAGCGCGACGGGCTTTGACCATGTGGCGTACCTGATCTCGACGAATCCGGGCGAGCCGATGGGGCCGATTGAACATATCGCCTCCGGCGGCGAACTGTCGCGGGTGATGCTGGCACTGAAGGCGAGCGTCGAGGCGGGACGCCTGCACCATAAGAGCTCGGACGCAGAGCGCTCGCTGGTCTTCGATGAAATCGATGCGGGGATCGGCGGCCGGGCGGCGGATGCGGTGGGCAAAAAATTGAAGGCGCTTTCGAGGACGAAGCAGGTTCTGTGCATTACGCACCTGCCGCAGATTGCGTCCTTCGCCGACCGGCACTTTCTGATTGAGAAGCACGAGAGCGGCGGACGCACGAAGACCACGGTGCGGGTGCTCTCGGCTGAGGAACGGCGCAGCGAAGTGGCCCGGATGCTGAGCGGAGCCAAGGTGACAGAGGCGAGTCTGAAGAACGCGGAGCAGTTGCTGAAGGCGAATGCGTAGGGCCGCGAAGGGTTTGACAGTCAGGTTCGTCGGGCAGCATTTAGCCCTAAGTTAGTAGCAAAGCCTCAGTGTGCCAGCGCCTGCCACCTGCTAAAATGATTCAAGTGATCTAAATGTGGAGTACTTGTCTGCAAAGCGGGTGCAATTCGCCTTCGGTTTTGGGCTACCCGATGCCGGTTCCCGCACTTCTATGGGATGTAGTGGTGGGGAAGGTATGCAGGCTCTTAAACTTAGGTCAATCAAGTGTGGCCATTTGAACACGTGTATCCGGGTGGGCCGATACGGAATCTAATCATCGAATGACTGAAATCGAAGCCAAAACTCTCCTTCTACTGAAGCCCCGTGGATTCTGTGCCGGCGTTGTGCGCGCCATTGACATTGTGCGCATCGCCCTGGAAACTTTCGGTCCGCCGATCTATGTCCGCAAGGAAATCGTACACAACAAGTACGTGGTGGAAGATTTGAGGGGCAAAGGCGCCATCTTTGTGGACGACGTGGAAGAGGTGCCGAACGGTGAGCGCGTGATTTACAGCGCGCACGGGGTTGCACCATCGGTGCGCGACGCCTCCAAGTTGCGACTGCTGAGGGTGATCGACGCTACGTGTCCTCTGGTGACCAAGGTACACGTTGAGGCGATTCGCTTTGCGAAGGACGGCTACTCGCTGATTCTGATTGGACACTTGAACCACGATGAGATTGTAGGGACGCTTGGCGAAGCTCCCGAGGTGACGCAGGTGGTGAGCAACGCGGACCAGGTGGCGAACATTGTTGTGCCGGACCCGGACCGGGTTGCGTATCTGACGCAGACCACGCTTTCGCTGGACGAAGCAAAGGACATTATCGAGGCGCTCAAGGCCAAGTTCCCGAACATTCGCGGACCGCACGCGCAGGACATTTGCTACGCGACGGAGAACCGCCAGTTGGCGGTGAAGAACGTGTCCGAGCAGGCAGACCTGGTGCTGGTGGTGGGATCGCCGAACAGCTCGAACTCGAACCGGCTGGTTGAGGTTGCGGGAAACCTGGGGACGAACTCATTTCTGATTGATACCTGTGAAGATATCAACGAGAAGTGGTTGGAGAATGTGAAGACCGTGGCTCTGACGGCAGGTGCTTCCGCTCCGGAGATTCTGGTGCAGGAAGTGATGGAGTTTTTGCGGGATAAAGGATTCTCAAACGTTCGCGAGGTGGAAGTGATGCCGGAGCATGTGCGTTTCGCGCTGCCTCCGGAGATTGTTGCCGCGATCGGCGCTGCGCCCGATGTAACGGTGACGGAGTAAGTGAGCATGGAAGCAGGTTCGCCGCAATCGACGGCAATTCGCTTTGGAAAGATCTCAGGCCTTGGAGCCCGGCTGACGAACGCCATCCAGGCTGCGCAGAAGTTTCTGTTTGCGAAGCAGGACGAGGATGGCTGGTGGTGCGGCGAGTTGGAAGCCGATACCACGCTGGAATCCGATTACATTTTTCTGCACACGGTGCTTGGAACTCGCGATGAGCGGCGCTTTCAGCAGTGTGCGCTGGAAATTCTGCGGCATCAGAATGAAGACGGCGGCTGGCCTATCTACCAGGGCGGCCCATCGAATGTGAGTGCCAGCGTGAAGGCGTATTTCGCGCTGAAAATGTGTGGCTACCCGGTTGACGATCCGCGGATGGCGCGTGCATGCCAACGCATTCTGGAGATGGGCGGCGTACCCGCGTGCAACACCTTCAGCAAAATTTATCTGTGCGCGCTCGGTCAGTACGACTACGACGCGGTTCCGGCGATTCCGCCGGAGATCGTGCTTTTTCCGAACTGGTTCTGGTTTAACATCTACGAAATCTCCTCCTGGTCGCGGGCGATTCTGATTCCGTTATCGATCTGCTACGCGAAGAAGCCGTTCAAGAAGATTCCCGACGAGTGGAACATCGACGAACTGTTTCCCGAGGGGCGGCATGGCAGTTCGCTGCGATTGAAGTGGGAGAGCAAGTTCTTTAGCTGGCGAAACTTCTTCCTGGTGCTGGATCGTCTGTGCCATGGCTTTGAGAGGGTGCATGTGCGCCCGCTGCGCTCGGTGGCGTTGAAGGCGGCTGAGAAGTGGATGCTGGAGCGCCTTGAATTGAGCGATGGGCTGGGCGCGATCTATCCGTCGATTTTGAATTCGATTATTGCGCTGCGCTGCCTGGGCTACTCGCTGGACGATCCACAGGTGATCCGTGCGCTGGATGAGTTTGAAAAGCTGGGCATCGAGGAGGGCGAGACCTTCCGGATGCAGCCATGTGTTTCTCCGGTATGGGACACGGCCTATGCGCTGTTTGCGCTGGGCGAGAGCGGAGCCGATTCGGCGGATCCGCGCATGGTGAAGGCCGCTGAGTGGATGCTGAAAAAGCAGAACCGGCGCAAAGGGGACTGGTCGGTAAAGGTTCCCCATGCCGAGCCGGGTGGCTGGTACTTTGAGCACAACAATGAGTTTTATCCGGATGTGGACGATACGGCGCAGGTGCTGCTGGCGCTGAACCACATTGAGACCAAGGATGCGCGCTTCCAAAGCGAAGCGGTACAGCGCGGGATCGATTGGGTGGTCGCCATGCAGTGCAGGAAGGGCGGATGGGCGTCATTCGACAAGGACAATGATCGCATGGTGTTCCAGTATGTCCCCTTTGCCGATCACAACGCGATGCTCGATCCGGCGACGGTTGACATTACGGGCAGGGTGCTGGAGTGCCTGGCAGCGCACGGATTCACGCTGACCGACAAACCGGTTGTGCGCGCGATTGAGTTCATTCGTAAAGAGCAGGAGCAAGACGGATCGTGGTTCGGGCGCTGGGGAGTGAACTATATCTACGGCACGGTTTGCGTGCTGCGTGGACTGGAAGCCATCGGCTTTGACAACCACGACGCGACGGTGCAGCAGGCGACGGAATGGCTGCGGATGATGCAGAATTCCGACGGCGGCTGGGGTGAGACGATCGGCTCCTACGATGACGTGAACCAGAAGGGCGTTGGGGTGAGCACGGCTTCGCAGACGGCCTGGGCAGTGCTTGGCCTGATGGCCGGCGGCGACTACCGCTCGGAGTCGCTGGCGCGCGGCATCGCCTATCTGCTGGATCATCAGCAGGCGGATGGTGGCTGGAGCGAGGTTCCATACACGGGGACTGGCTTTCCACGCGTCTTCTACTTGAAATATCATTCGTACCCGTGGTACTTCCCGCTGCTGGCGCTGGCGAAGTATTCCCGCAGCCAAGGTGATTAGACCCATTGAAAGCGTTTGTAACTGGAGCGACGGGATTCGTCGGTAGCCATGTAGCTCGCTTGCTGGCAGAGCAGGGCGCCGATCTGCGCCTGCTGGTGAGAGCCGGAAGCCGCAGGGAAAATCTGGCTGGATTGCGTGCCGATCTGGTTACGGGCGACCTGACGGATGCGGCATCGCTGCGCAAAGGCATGGAGGGCTGCGATGCAGTCTTTCATGTGGCGGCCGATTACCGGCTGTGGATTCGCGATCCGAAACCGATGTACGCAGCCAATGTGGACGGCACGGTTGCGGTGATTGAAGCGGCACAAGCCGCAGGCGTGCGGCGAACGGTGTACTGCTCATCGGTGGCGACGCTGGGATTCGGCTACGAGCGCAAAGCGGTGGATGAAGACAGTCCGGTCGATGTGGCGGATATGATCGGGCACTACAAGCGCTCGAAGTATCTGGCGGAGCGCAAGGCCGTGGAACTGGCAGCGAAGGGTGCCGAGGTGGTGATTGTGAATCCCAGCACTCCGGTTGGAGAGCAGGATATCAAGCCGACTCCGACCGGGCGCATTGTGCTGGATTTCTTGCTCGGCAATTTTCCCGCCTACATGGAAACAGGAATGAACGTGGTGGACGTTCACGACGTGGCGCGCGGACATCTGCTGGCGTTTGAAAAGGGAATGCGTGGCGAGCGTTACATTCTGGGCGGAGAAAATCTGACGCTCAAGCAAGTGCTCGACATATTGGGAGAGCTGACTGGATTGCCATCGCCGACGATGAAGGTGCCGCACTCGGTGGCAATGGCTTTTGCGGCGTTCGACCAGACCTTCAACGGATACTTGAGGAAGCGCGAGCCAAGGGCAACAATTGAAGAAGTTAGAATGGGAAAGAAATTCATGTGGGTCGATTCCGGCAAGGCCGAGCGGGAGCTGGGATATACGCACGGCGAAGCTCGCGAGGCGCTGCATCGGGCAGCCCGCTGGTTCGTGGAAAAAGGCTACGCACCAGCTTACGAGGCAATGTGTCCAACGGCATGAGCGCGGATACGGTGGAGTTCGGATTTGTGGCGGCGCTGGAGCGTGAAGTTTCCGGGCTGGTGCGGGACTGGGACTCGGCAAAGACGCGGATTGAGGGAGTAGATCGAATCATTTACCGCAAGCAGGGCGCTGCGCTGATCTGTGCTGGAACCGGAGTTGCACGGGCGTATGCAGCTTCCAGAGTGCTGGTTGAGCAGTGCTCGCCGAGGGTGTTAGTTTCAATAGGATTCGCTGGTGGGCTTGGCGAATTGTGTCCTGGTTCCGTCGTTGTTCCGGCGACGGTGGTGGAGGCGGCGACAGGCAAGAGCTTTGCGACGGTTTTCGGCGTGGGGCAGTTGGCTACGCTGGATCAGGTTGCGGGCAAGGAGTTGAAAGATAGTTCGCGGGCGCGCTTTGGAGCGGTGGCTGTGGACATGGAAGCCTCAGGGGTCGCCGCTGCGGCTGTCGAGTGGGGCAAGGAGTTTGTGGCGATCAAGGCAATCTCCGACGGAGAGGACGAGGATCTGGGATTTCTCTCCGATTTTGTGAAGCCGGAAGGATTTGAGACGGGGCGCTTTGTTGCGCACATTGCGACGCGTCCGTGGCTGTGGAAGAGAGTAGCGGCGTTGCAGGCGAATAGTGAGCTGGCGACCGCGTCATTGAAGGAAGCAGTGGTCTGCTGCATGAGCGATTGGCAGGAGTTTTCGACGAGTTACTCGTCCTCCGTGGCGCAAGTTTGATGAAAGAGAGTGATTGAGAAGAATGGCATTGGCTCCCATAGCGAGGGCAGGGTCGGCGGCGTTGGATTCGATTCCCGATCAGATGCTGGCAGTTGTGTATCACGGGCAGAACGATATGCGCCTGGAGACGGTTCCGGTGCCGAAGATCGGCGCGGGCGAGCTGCTGGTGCGCATTCATACCTGCGGTATTTGCGGCACGGATCTGAAGAAGATTTCTACGGGGTCGCATTCGTCGCCAAGAATCTTTGGGCATGAGATGGCTGGCGTGGTGGTGGCGCGGGGCGCAGGAGTGACGCGCTTTGCAGAGGGAGACCGCGTCATGGTCTTTCACCATATCCCCTGCGGCAACTGCTATTACTGCCAGCGCAAGGTGTTCTCGCAGTGTCCGGTGTACAAGAAGGTGGGTACCACGGCAGGCTATGGCGAGCCTTCCGGCGGCGGGTTTGCGGAGTACATCCGGGTGATGGATTGGATCGTCGAGAAAGGCGTGATTCATATCCCGGATACCGTCAGTTACGAGCAGGCGTCTAACATTGAACCAGTGAACACGGTTTGGAAAGGGATCGAGACGCTAGCTATTCAGCAGGGCGAAACCGTTCTGGTGATTGGCCAAGGGCCCATTGGCCTGATGCTAGGCAAGTTGGCCCTACGTGCGGGAGCCACGGTAATTACTTCCGATTTGTTCCCGCAGCGGCTTACAATTGGAGAGCGGTATGGGTTAAGCCGTTCGATTGACGCCTCCAAGGTAGATCTGGTGCAGGCGATTCAAGAGCGCACTGAGGGACGTGGCGCCGACGCGGTGATTCTTGCAGTCGGCGGCAGTGGTCTGATCAGGCCTGCGATTGATGCGGCGCGATTTGGCGGCCGGGTTCTGCTGTTTGCGCAGACGGTTCGCGGCGAGGTGGTGATCGATCCTGCCTCGGTTTGCGTGGACGAGAAGACGTTGCTGGGTTCCTATAGCGCGTCAGTAGAATTGAATGAAGACGTGGCTCGATTCGTCTTCAGCGGTGAGATGGATTTAGCAGGGCTTTATAGTCACCGGTTTCCTCTGGCGCAGTCGCTGGAAGCTTTGAGATTAGCTGCGCACCCGCAGGCCGACACGATGAAGATTGCAATTCAGCCTGGCAGCATCTGGGAAGGACAGTAAAGTGAACGGACATATGACGGCGGCAGTCCTCTACGGCAAAGAGGACGTGAAGATCGAGCGAGTACCGATTCCAGAACTGGAAAAGGGTGAAGTCTTGATCCGGGTGCAGGCGGCGTTGACCTGTGGCACTGATCTGAAGGTGTATCGCCGTGGATACCACGCGAAGATGATCGTTCCTCCGGCACTGTTCGGACATGAGTTTGCCGGAGTGATTGAAGAGGTTGGCCCGGGCGTTAAGAACTTCAAGACAGGCCAGCGCGTGGTCGCGCTGAACTCCGCGCCATGCGGGCAATGTTTCTACTGCAAGAAGCACCAGGAAAATCTTTGCGAAGACCTGCTCTTCAACAATGGCGCCTATGCGGAGTTCATCCGCGTGCCGCGCCGCATTGTTGAAAACAATATGCTGGTGATTCCCAAGGAGATCAGCTTTGAGACGGCTGCGCTTACCGAGCCCCTGGCTTGCGTATTGCGCGGGTTGCACGAAACCGGCGTGGAAATCGGCGAGACGGTCACGGTGATTGGAGCGGGCCCCATCGGGCTGATGTTCATGCAGGTGGCGCACATCATGGGATGCGACGTGATTGCCGTGGTCAAGCACGACGAGCAGGTCATCTCCGCAAAACATGCAGGTGCGAGCAAGGTTGTGCAATTCCCGAAGGTTGCGAATCCGATTGAAGCCGTGCGCGACCTCACGACGGAACGCCGCGGTTCAGATGTGGTGATTGAGGCTGTGGGACGTCCCGATGCGTGGGAGTGGGCGATTGACATGGTGCGCAAAGGCGGCACGGTGAACCTGTTCGGCGGATGCGCCAAGGGTACGCGAGTGCAATTGAATACCGAGCGCCTGCACTACTCTGAGATAACGCTGAAAGCGACTTTCCATCACACACCGGACACCGTGCGCAGGGCGTTTGCACTGATTGCCGAGCGCAAGATCAAAGGCGCGGACTACATTACGGGAGAAGCACCGCTCTCCAAATTGCAATCCGTGTTGCGGGAGATGCTGACGCGCGGCGGCGAGATCAAGACCGCGATTATTCCTGGACACTGATAAGGGAAGACGATTGACGTCATTTGTGCCCAGCACCCATTCCAACGGCGGCGAAGTTCCCGGCGCTGACTCGAATTCCAGCGAAACTGAAAAGTTACTGTCGCGCGGCTGGGCCAACCTGCCGCCGCAGTATGGGATTCCGGCGGCGGCACCGACGCTGGACGAAGCACGCCGCTACTGCACACGGCTGGCTACCACGCATTACGAAAACTTTTCGGTTGCGACGTGGTTTCTTCCGAAGCACCTGCATCAGCATTTCTTCAATGTTTACGCGTACTGCCGCATCTCTGACGATCTTGGAGACGAGGTTGGCGATACACGAATGGCGCTGGCGCTGCTTGACCGCTGGGAGCAGGAACTCGATGCCACCTACGCGGCCCTGCAGGGCGGCGTTAATATGGCGCGCCATCCGGTGTTCATTGCGCTGGCGGATACGATTCAGGCGTGCGCGATTCCGAAGCACGAGTTTGCCGATCTGCTGACGGCGTTCCGCCAGGATCAGACGGTGATGCGTTATGAGACCTTCGATGATCTGCTGGTGTACTGCAAGAATTCCGCAAACCCGGTTGGCCACCTGGTGCTGTATCTGTGCAAGTATGCGGACGGCGAGCGGCAAGCATTTTCTGACTACACCTGCACCGCGCTGCAACTGGCAAACTTCTGGCAGGATGTTTCCGTTGACTGGAAAAAGGGACGGATTTATCTTCCGCTGGAGGATATCCGGCGCTTCGGAGTGAGCGAAGAACAGATTGCGGAGGCGAGGTTTAACGGCCAGTTCCGCGAGTTGATGCGCTTTGAAGTGGAGCGAGCGCGAGAGTGGTTCGAGCGGGGATTGCCGCTGGTGAAGATGGTGAATCGTTCGCTTGCGCTGGATCTTGAACTGTTCAGCCGGGGCGGCATGGCAATTTTGAAAGCAATTGAAAAACAGGACTACAACGTGCTTGCCCGGCGGCCAAGTTTGAGCAAATTACGCAAGGCTGAACTGGCGATGAGGGCACTTGGCGGAAGAATCGCGTTGGGAAGGTCCGGATGAGCAGCACCACTACGCAACACGCCGAATTGCAATTGAACACCGCATACAGCGTGTGCCGGCATATCGCGCGTGCTTCGGCGAAGAATTTCTATTATGGGTTCATGTTGCTTCCGCGGCGGAAGCGCAACGCGCTGAGTGCGGTGTATGCATTTATGCGCCATGCGGACGACTTGAGCGACGACCCTGGCATGGCTCCGCTGGAGCGCCGCGCGAAACTTACGGAGTTCATTGACTCCTATCATCGCTCGGTGGAAACAGGCCGGACGGATGATCCGGTTTTCCTGGCTCTGAAGGACTCGCAGCAACGCTACAAGATTCCGATGGAGCTGCTGGATCAACTGGTTGCAGGGACAGAGATGGACGTGCGCGAGGGCGGCGAACAGAGCGACAGGCCGCTGGTGGTTTACCGCACCTTCGAGGAACTGTACGGATATTGCTATCACGTTGCGTCGGTAGTGGGACTGGTGTGCATCCGCATTTTTGGCTATCGCGACCCGGCAGCGGAGAAGTACGCCGAGCAGCTCGGAATTGCGTTTCAGCTCACCAATATTCTGCGCGATGTGAAGGAAGACGCCGCGATGTCCCGTGTCTATCTGCCGGAGGAAGACATGCAACGCTTCGGGGTGAGCGCGGACGAACTTGCCTCTGGCGTGCCGCTTGAAAAGCTGCGTCCCCTGCTTGCCTTTGAGGCGGCGCGGGCGCGCGAGTTTTATGTCTCCGCGGAACGTCTGCTACCGCTCATCGAAGAGGTCAGCCAGCCCGCGTTGTGGGCGATGGTGGAAATATATCGCGGCATTCTCGACCGCATTGAGCTGAAGTTGTATGACGTGTATACGGAGCGGGTTCGACTCTCGGTCAGCGATAAACTCAAGATACTCGTCAAGGGTTTCTGGAAGAGATTGCTTTGAGCGATGCGGAACTCAAGCGGGACGGGAAGCTTGCGAGCGTAGCTGTTATTGGCGGCGGCCTCGCCGGAATTTCAGCGGCGTGCGCGCTTTCCGATGCCGGATTCCGGGTTACTCTTTTTGAGCGCAGAGCCTTTCTTGGCGGCCGCGCGTCATCCTACGAACATCCTGGCACGGGTGAGGTGGTGGACAACTGCCAGCACGTTCTGCTGGGTTGCTGCACCAATCTGCGCGGCCTTTACAAGCGACTCGGCGTGGAAGATAAGGTTCACTGGTACAAGCGCATCACTTTCATCGAACCGGGTGGACGCTCCGGCGCGATTGAAGCATCGGGGCTGCCTGCTCCGTTTCACTCGGCCATTTCATTTGCGACGTTCAAGCTGCTCTCTCTTCGCGATAAGTTGGGAATTGCGCGGGCACTGCTGGCGCTGGTCTCCGGCGTTCCTGAAGATAGCAGCGAAGATTTCCTGGGATGGTTGCGCCGCAAGGGACAGACACAGGCGGCGATTGACCGCTTCTGGGCTCCCGTGCTCATCAGCAGCCTGAATGAAGAGCTCGATAAATCCTCAGTGAAGTATGCGGCGATGGTTTTTCGCGATGCGTTCTTGAAGTCAGCCGAGGCGGGCGCGATGGGATTGCCGACGGTGCCGCTCTCGGAACTGTACGGCGTGGCTTCCGAGTATTTGCGCGCGCGCGGGGGACAGGTGCTACTGCGCAGCGCGGTGGAAGCCATGGAGTGCGACGAGAATGGCGTGAAGCTGCGTTCCAATGATCGCGATTACGCGTTCGACTATGTCATTAGCGCGGTTCCGTTTCATCATCTAGGGCGCATTCTTCCGAAGGGCAAGCAGGCAGATGAGTTACAGCAGGTAGTGAATCATCTCAGGACGGTTCCGATTACGGGAGTTCATCTGTGGTTTGATCGCGAGATCACTCCGCTGGAGCACGCCGCGCTGTTGGATCGCAATATTCAGTGGATGTTTCAGAAGTCGAAGATCATTGTGCGCGAGGCAGAGGCAAAGGATGCGGGCAGCTACCTTGAACTGGTAGTGAGTTCGTCGAAGACTCTGCTAGAGATGAGCCGGGGTGAGATCATCGATCTCGCGGTGAAGGAACTGGCTGAGTTCTTTCCTGCGGTGCGCGATGCCAAGCTGGTGAAGGCCACGGTGATTAAGGAAGTTCACGCAACGTTTGCTCCGGCTCCTCTGAGTGATGAGTATCGGCTTCGGCCCGCGAGTCCGTGGCCGCGCTTGTTCCTGAGCGGTGACTGGACGGCGACGGGATGGCCTTCCACGATGGAAGGCGCGGTGAGAGCCGGATACTTGACGGCGGAAGTTCTCTCCAGTGCGGCTGGAAGTGCAAAGCGGTTCGTTGTGCCGGATTTGAAAGCTCAAGGATTCATGAGACTGTTTCGTCCGTAGAGCCGTCCCCGCAGGTCTTTCGTGTAATTTATCGCTTTAGTGGCAAAAGCTTCCTCGTGTTTTTGCGATTGCGATCTGGCTGGCCCTGAGATGGGGCTGCTGGAACGGCCCGCCTCCTGCACTGACCTATGCGACCAAGCTCGACCAATGACCAAGGAGGATCGCATGAAGAAGACATTCACGCTAGGAACGCTGTTGCTGGGCTGTTGTCTGGCTGCGACAGCGCAGACGGGAAGTACCCCCAATCAAAGTCCGACGATAGCCACTCCGCCTACATTCCCACAAGATCAGACCGGGCAGACGCCATCGAATCCGACCAGCCCAGCAGACCCATCGGCGATTCCGCCGGATACTTCTGCGCCGGGACGAGTGAGTAATTCGCGGACGATGTCGGTCCAGGGCTGCCTGCGCCGCAGCTCGGATGGAAGCTTCGTGCTGGCCTCTAACTCCGGCAGCGACTTTCAGCTTCATGGCGATAGTTCAGAGCTCAACAGCTATGTAGGCAATGAGGTGAGCGTAATCGGCAGCCCGCTGCCAAGTAGCGGCTCGACTGCCGGTGCAATGGCGTCGTCCACTTCGGACTCATCTGCGGGGCAGAAGCAGCCACTGAGTGTGAGCCATGTGCGCAAAGTGTCTGATGTTTGCACCTCTGCTGGAAGCACGAACAAGCAATAGCGTAAGTGAAGTGAGTTTGTTCAGTTACTTACGTTCAATGAACGGAAGCCCAGCCTGAGAGAGACTGGGCTTCGTCTATCTAGCTGGAGAAAGCTTCAGGCGACCTTCTGCACGTTGCCGGCTTGCGGTCCCTTCTGACCTTCGACAATCTCGAATTCTACTTGATCGCCTTCCTGAAGGCTTTTGTAACCTTCACTACCGATCGCACTGTAATGCACGAACACGTCCGGACCATCCTCGCGTCCGATGAATCCAAATCCCTTGGCGTTGTTGAACCACTTCACGGTACCCCTGAGACGAGACACTTACGGTTCCTCCGAGCGCTTACTATCGGCGATGACGCCGACGGTCTCAACCGGCGCAACCTCGCGGAGTTCAGGTTTCGGTGGTGCGCTGCTGAACTACTTGGGGCAATCCTGTTGCTACCTAGTGTCCAAGATTGTCTGCCCATTCATTGAGGTTGTCAACATGGTGCATAGCTGAAAAGTCCTTATTTTATGCGGGTTTCAGCAACTCCCGTTGCGGAACATTCAGCTCATTTGCGCTTGCGAGTTTTGCCGCCAGCGGTGAAATGAAATTTTTGCGCCACCCAGAGAATTCCAGCGATTGCCTTGCCGTCATGCACCTTTCCGCTCATCACCCACTGCACGGCCTTGCTGAGCGGAACGAGTTTGCAGGTGATGAACTCATCCTCTTCGGGAGATGCCTTGCCTGTGCGCAGATCACGCGCCACGAAGATGTTCATGGTTTCATCTAGAAAGCCAGGGCTTGCGTAGTAAGAGAGAGCGTGCTTCCACTCTGATGCGGAGTATCCGGTCTCTTCCGCTAGTTCACGCTTGGCGGCGGTCAAGGCGTCCTCACCCTTATCGATGCGTCCGGCAGGAAGCTCCCACAACTCCTGATCGGCAGCGTAGCGATACTGACGAATCAGCAGAACCGCAGGCTCTTTCTTGCGCTCATCAAGTGCCAGCACAACGACGGAGCCGGGATGGCGGATAACGTCACGCCGCACTTTAACGCCGGATGGTTCGATCACCTCATCGCTGGTGACCTGGAAGACGGGAGCCTTGTAAACAATTTTCGACGACAGCACTTGAACCTGTGTGTCCGGCGACTTTGCATTTTTATTCGCGCCAGTTGGAGAGGTTTTCTTTGAGGGCTTTACGGATTTCTTGCGTGGAGTCTTTTTGGTTACGTTCGCCATGCCGTCACTATACACAAATCCCCCGTCGGCCGTGCTACTCTGCTGCTGTGAGCCGGGTAAGAACAATTTCTTTTATAGGCGCAGGAGCACTGGGCAGCGGTCTCGCCAAACTGCTTTACGCGCAAGGCTACGTCATTGCGGAGATTGTCACGCGTAACACGCCTGCGGCGAAGCGGCGTGCGGCGAGGCTTGCGCGGGAGATTGGGGCGCGGGCGACAACGCTTCCGGATGCGGAGCTGGGGTGCGACGTGCTCTGGCTGGCGGTTCCGGACGAGGCAATTGAGATTGTTGCAGAGGCGCTGGCCGAGCGTGCGAAAGTGCCTGCGATTATCTTACACGCCAGCGGTGCGCTGAGCAGCCAAGCGCTGCGAGCGCTGGCTGAGCGCGGCCTACACACTGGGAGCGCGCATCCGATGATGACGTTTGTCGCAGGTGAGCCACCGAGTCTGCAGGGTGCATGGTTTGCGATGGAGGGCAGTGCGGTGGCAGTTCAAGCAGCGCGTGCGATGGCCCGCAAGCTCGGAGCTAAAGGCTTCACCATCCAGGCAGAAAAGAAGACGCTGTATCACGCGTTTGGCGCCATGATTTCGCCGATGCTGGCGACGGAGTTAGAGGCCGCCGAGAGGCTCGGCGTGCGCGCAGGAATCAGACGGCAGGATGTGCGCCGCATCATGCAGCCGATTGTGGAGCGCACGGTGACAAACGTTTTGCGTAACGGGGCAGGGAAGTCGTTCAGTGGGCCGCTGGCGCGTGGGGATGTGAGTACGGTGGCCGCGCATCTGAAGGCGCTGGAGGGATCGTCTGAGTCAGAGGTTTATCGCGTGCTGATGGGATATGCGGCGGAGATGCTGCCGGTGAAGCGCGGGGGAGAGATGAAGAAGCTTCTGGAAAAGAAAAAACTTTCCGGAGGCCGAAGGGGCAGAACGTAGCGGTATCAGCAAGGAGCAGTGCGAGTTCAAAATTCCCAGTTGAAGCGGAAGTCTACAGGAATGGGGTGAACAGGTGTCCCATTTTTTCGCGTTTCGTACGCAGGTATTTTGCGTGACTCTCATAGGCTTCCACGTCGGCTGGAACACGCTCCACGACTTCGATTCCCGCGGCCTCGACAGCTTCCACTTTTTCAGGGTTATTGGATAGCAGCCGGAGTTGTTTTATGCCGAGAGCCTTCAGTATTTCTACGGGCATGTGGTAGCCCCTGCAATCTACTTTGTAGCCGAGTTTGACGTTGGCTTCCACGGTGTCCAGGCCCTGGTCCTGCAGTTCGTAGGCCTGCAACTTCGCCATCAAGCCGATGCCGCGTCCTTCCTGTTCCTCATAAATCAGGATGCCGGTGCCGAGTTCGCCGATTTTCATCAGCGCAAGTTCCAACTGCTGGCGACAATCGCATCGCATGGAGTGAAAAACATCTCCGGTGAGGCACTGCGAGTGGATGCGCACCAGAGGCGCTCCGGTGTGAATGTCTCCCATGATAAGCACCACGGACTCTTCGCGACGGCGCTCGGTGCCGTCAGGCGAGCCGGTGGCGGGGGTTCCGGGCATGCAGCCTTCAAAGCCGAGGATTCGGAACTTTCCCCAGCGGGTTGGAAAATCGGCTTCGGCGATCTTTCGTATGGACATCGTATTCACTTCCACAAGTATAGACGCTGAGAACGCGCGAATGGGTTCAGTGCTGCGCAATTCAAAACCCGTAGAGCGCCTACTCTGCCGGGTTCTGGCGAGGCTTTACCAACAGGCTGAGGCCGACGGAGGCGGCAAGCACCACGACGATAAAGCCGAGGGCGTACGCGGTTGGGATCTCAAAGTAATTTGCCGCGAGCATCTTGATTCCGATGAATGCAAGGATGATCGCCAGTCCGTAGTTGAGCAGGTGGAAGATTTCCATCAAGCCTGAGAGCGCAAAATACAGGGCGCGAAGGCCCAGGATGGCAAAGATGTTGGAGGTGAACACGATGTAGGGCTGGCGGGTGACGGCCAGGACTGCCGGAATGGAGTCGACGGCGAAGATGACATCGGTGGTCTCAATCACGATGAGCACGAGTGCGAGTTTCGTGAAATAGCGAATGCCGTCGCGTACGACGGTAAATGCTCCGTTGGCGAAATCATCGGAGAGCCGAAGATGACGGAGGGCAAAGTGGGTGATGAAGCTGTCGGCCGGGTTTTCCTGCTCTTCGTCCTGAAAGAGAAGCTTGAAGCCTGCATAGATGAGGAAGGCTCCGAAGAGATACATGACCCAATGGAAGCGGTTGAGCAGGGTCACTCCGGCACCGATGAAGAGAGCGCGCATCACGATTGCGCCGAGAATGCCCCAGAACAGCACCTTACGCTGTAATTCCGAGGGCACCTTGAAGTAGCGGAAGATGAGCAGAAAGACAAATAGATTGTCTACGCTGAGCGCTTCTTCGACCAGGTATCCGGTGACGAATTCAAGGGAGAGCTGGCGATTGCCATGCAACGAATCGCCGGTCATGAGCTGGCCGTGAAAGAAGAGAAGCACTGCGAAAGCCGCTGCCAGCCCAAACCAGAGCGATGTCCAACCCAGAGCTCCGCGCAAGGAGACCGGCTGTGGCTTGCGATTCAATATCCCGAGATCGACGACGACCATGAGGATTACGAAGGCAAGGAACAGAATCCAGAACAACAGGTTGGCTGGTGTGTGCATGGTCGAGCTTCTCTGAACGGCGAACTCTAGCGTAACATCCGCGGGCGAGGAGTTGCGGGCGACTTAGTGAGTATTGAGGGCACGGATGGACTCCATCACGATGTCACCGACGATCTGCAAACTGGCCGGGCTGCACTTGTCGGGCGTGTCTTGCGTGGTGTGGTGGTAGATGTTTTGAAAGCCATAGTCCAAGTCAATGATGTCGTCCACCGGGATTCCGACGGCGCGGAAGGGAAGATGATCGTCTTGGATCGCGTTGTCCCGGCCGGAAAAGTGCGATTGCTGGCCAAGGCGTTGGCTGGCGCGGTACACCACGTTCGCCAGCCACGGCGTGGAGTTCGTATCGCGATCGAGATCAAGATCTTTATCGCCGATCATGTCTAGCAGCAGAAACGCTTTGATTCTTGCGGCGGTGCCGTCGTCAGACCACTTTTTCGCCAAGTGCTTTGCGCCATAAACGCTGTCGGCATCTGTCCACTCCACCGTGGCTTCTTCGCCGTCGGTAAAGAGTAGCCATATGCTGTATCCGTCTGGGGGATGGGTGCGAAGCTGGCTGGCAATCTCAAGCATTAAGCCGACGTTTGAGCCGCCATCGTTGGCGCCGATGAAACTCGTATTTCGGAGAGGGTAGTTGGTGTCATAGTGCCCGGCAAGCACGATGATGCCGTCTTTCTTGCCCGGAAACTTGGCGATGATATTGTTCATCGCAAAGGGGCCTGCCGCGGTCTGGACGTTGAACTTGTCCTGCTCGATCTGCGCGCCCTCGAGATGGCTGAGAATGAACTGTTCGGCGCGGGCGTGTCCCTGACTGCCGAGATAACGAGGCCCGAGGGCACCGAAATCCTTCAGGGTCTGGTATGCCTTTTGACCATTAAGCTTGAGCGCCGGAGGAGTATCCGGCTTCGGATCGAAATCCTCGGCACGCAATTCGGGGCGTTGCGCAATGGAGGCTTGCGCGGCGGTGGTTGAGTCAGGGGCGGGATTTGCGTGGCAGGCTGGGGTGAAGAGAGTTGAAGCGGCCAGCAGCGCTACAAGGATCATGGGGCCTCCCTTGCGGATAGGATTATCTTTCAGGAGACCCCGATGTCCGTTCATCCCTTACTCTTCGCTTCTCTCTTCTTGCGGTTCTTGGGATGCACCAGCCACGCGACTCCGATGCTGCCCAGGTAAAGAACGATCATGGGAGCGGCGAAGATGCACATATTCATAATGTCTGTTGTGGGAGTGATGACCGCTGCAATGATGAAGATTACGAGGATCGAATAGCGGAAGTTCCGCCACATCCAACCGGGACTGACGATGCCAAACAGTGCCAGGAAAAAGATCAGGATCGGCATCTCAAAGATGACGCCGAGGCCGAGCACAATGGTCATAAACAGACTGGTGTACTCGTTGATCGTGATCATCGGCGTGAACTGCTTGCTGTAGTCGATGAGGAAATCCAAGGCTGCCGGGTAGACCATCTTGTAGGCAAAATAGCCGCCCGACATGAACAGTCCAACGGTGCTGCACATGAATGGCGCTACGTACCGGCGTTCGCTCTTGTAGAGGCCGGGAGCGATAAACGCCCACACCTGGTAAAGCACAAACGGGGACGCCACGAAGATTCCCACGATCAAGCTGATCTTCAGGTACATGTTGAAGGGATCGGTGGGATTTGTGTAGACGAGGTTGACGGGCTGGTTATGATTCTTCAGGGCGAAAACGATGGGCGCCTGCATCCAGGCGAAGACCTGATCATGCCACCAGTAGACGACGCAGAATCCAGCGGCGATGTAAACGATGCTCCAGATGATGCGCTTGCGGAGCTCCTCGAGGTGCTCCATGAAGCCCATGGAGGACAGTTCCTGTCTATCTTTGAAACTGCCTGTAGGGGTGGGGGTAGCTGTTTCTGACATCAGAACCTTTATGGGATCGTCCGGTTAGCTGCTCTGCTGTGCAGAGTCGCTCTTTGCCGGCGCCGGAACAGGCGTGGGTTGATCGGTCGCTGCTTCAACCGGAGATGATTCAGTGGACTGCGCCACGCTGGTATCCGAAGGAAGTTGCGCGGCGGTTTCGGCCGGCTCGGCGGTTGAAACTACCGGGGAATCAGGCGGACGGAGAGTGAAATTCTGCGCGTCAAAGGCCATGCGGGCGGTCTGCATCAGCCGGTCGTGAGCGTTGTCAATATCCGAAATCGCGGACTTTACCGCTGGCGGCAGCAGGGTTTGGGCAAACGACGACGCGGACCTCTGATTCCCCAGTTGCCCCATCTGCTGCATCATTGGGCCCACGTCAACCCCGGCCTTTTCGATTTCAGACTGGAATTGGACCTTAAAATCATCGGATGCGCGCTTGAATTCGGCGACAAATTTGCCGATTGTGCGCGCAATCTCCGGTAGCTTCTTGGGGCCGAACATGATCAGAGCCAGCAAGAATATGAACAACAAATCAGGCATCGACATACGCTGTTATCATACACGGCTAGTCCGGTTCCCGGTAAGACGGTAATCTACCTGAGAGGAAAAAACACTGGGCCTTACAGATGGGATCAGGCTTGGACGAACGACGGAAGATAGCACAAGGAACGAAGAAGTTGCGAAGCCGAAGGTGGGTGTTTCGCATCTGATGGTTAGAGGCGGAGTTGCGGGGCTATCAGTTTCCGAACCCAGCATCCGGCGGGGCTAACGGATTCCCGGATCAAACTGCTATACTCTTGCGAAATAGAGGGTTGTGCCTTCTCACAATGGAGGCGCGGCAAACACATTTACACAGCGCTCATGCAGGGCAAAAAGGAAGTTTCAATGGCTGGTCGTTCCCGTCGCTCACTGGTTTTCGTTTTTCTCGCGATTCTGACTTGCGGTTTGCTGGGAGTGGTCTTCGGTAGAACCGGGGCTGCACCGGCGAACAGCGACAACGATATGCAGGACTCCGTGCATACGTTCGCACAGGTTTACAGCGTTGTTGAACAGAACTATGCCGAGAAGGTTGACGCCGACAAGGCTATCTACGACGGCGCTATTCCTGGAATGCTGCGAGTGCTGGATCCACACTCGAACTTCTTCGATCCGAAGCAGTACTCGGCCCTGCAGGAAGAGCAGCGCGGTCGCTACTACGGCGTGGGAATGCAGGTTGGTCCGCGGAACAACAAAGTCATTGTGATCGCCCCGTTTGCCGGAGCGCCGGCCTATCGCGCAGGCATACGTCCAGGCGATATTATTGCGGCTATCGACGGCAAGCCCACGGACAATATGACCACCAGCGATGTGGCGGACCTGCTGAAGGGCCCCAAGGGCACCACCGTCCACATTTCGATTCTGCGCGAGGGCAGCGCGAAGCCGTTGGATTTTGCGGTTGTGCGCGATGAGATTCCCCGCTATTCAGTCGATTTGCACTTTCTGATCCGTCCGGGCATCGGCTATCTGCACATTAGCGGCTTCCAGGAGACGACCGAGGCCGAGACCACGGCAGCGCTGGAGGAGATGGGCGAACTGAAGGGCCTGATCCTCGACCTACGCAACAATCCTGGTGGCTTGCTTAGCGAAGGCGTAGGCGTGGCCGACAAGTTCCTGAAGAAGGGGCAGGTGATCGTCAGCCATCATGGCCGCAACTCACCGGAGAAGGTTTATCGCGCGGCCCACGGCAGCACCAATACGTACCCTATCGTTGTGCTGGTGAACCATGGCACAGCTTCGGCGGCAGAGATTGTCTCAGGAGCGATTCAGGACCATGACCGCGGCCTGATCGCCGGAGAAGCCACGTTCGGCAAAGGACTGGTGCAGACCGTATATCGGCTGAGCGAGAACACCGGGCTGGCACTGACCACGGCCAAGTACTACACACCCAGCGGACGCCTGATTCAGCGCGACTACAACGGCGTGTCGCTCTACGACTACTATTACAACCGCAACACCACCGATTACTCCATCAACGGTTCAAAGCTGGACGATTCCAACCGCGAAGTGAAGCTTACGGACAGCGGACGCACGGTTTATGGCGGCGGCGGAATTACTCCGGACGTGAAGATTGCGCCGCTGAAGGCCAACAAGTTCCAGGAAGAACTGCTGCGTAAATATGCGTTCTTCAACTTCTCCAAGCACTACTCGATCAGCCACAAGATCGAGAAGAGCTTCCAGGTTGACGATGCGGTGCTGCAAGAATTCCGGAACTTCCTGAATGACGCCAAACTGCCCTACACGGAGAAGGATCTGGTCGAGAACAACGATTGGGTGCGCTCAAGCATCAAGAGCGAACTGTTTGTAGGCGCATTCGGTCAGCAGGAAGGAATGCGCGTGCAGGCCGAGGCTGATCCCAATGTGCTGAAGGCGCTGGAACTGATGCCGAAAGCAAAGGAACTGGCAGACAATGCGCGCAAGACCATCAACGAGCACAATCAGGCGCGACTGGCTGCACCGAGAAACTAGCTAGAATTCACGGGTAATCAGGAAGGGCACCCGCTCAGGTGCCCTTTCTTAATGGCCGCTGAAAGTGGTCTCAATGTCTAGCGGAAGAGATAGTCCTTTGTGACCTGCGCCAGCTCCGGGTATGCGCCTGCACCGAGCTCGGACATATCCAAGCCCTGCCGCTCACCATCTTTGCCGATGCGCTGGGGATAGACCCGATTGAGAAGTAAGTTGAGGCAGTAGGTTACCGGCAAGACGAAGCCGAGCAGCGCAGATAGCATTGCTGCCTGTGCCAGCCATTGTCCGGGGCGACCCTGGGCGAAGGCTCCGGTGGCGATTACTCCCCAGATTCCGCCCAACGCATAGACAGAGATTGCGCCGGTGGGGTCGTCGAAACCAAGCCGGTCCAGCCATTCCACGGAGAAGGGAACCAGCAGTCCAGCCACCATTCCGATGGCAGCGGCCTCCACGGGAGACACCAGGGAGCAGGCGCCCGAGATCGAAACCAGGCCGATGACAAAGCCGTTTGCGCCGATGGATGCGTCAGGCTTGGTGTAACGCACCCGAGTCACGATCAAGGCCGTTACGAGGGAAGCGCTGGAGGTAATCACATTGTTGGCGGCGATCAGCACAAGACTGTTGACCGAGGCTCCGGCAAAGAGCAGCGCTCCTGCCGAGTCGAGTCCCAACCAGCCCACCATCATCAAGGCGCAGCCGAACAAAACCATGACCATGTTATGGCCGGGGATTGCCATTCCGCTGGATTCGTACTTGCTGTGTCGCGGCCCCAGAATCCACGCGATCGAGAGCGCTGAGAGCCCTCCGACGGCCTGGATCACTCCCGCGCCACCGGCGTCGATAGCGCCGCTGCCGCACGAGGCCATTCCTCCAAGCTGAGCCAGCCATCCTCCACCCCAGACCCAGTGCGCGAAAATCGGATACGTAATGCCGGCCAACAGGGCGGCGGAGGCACAACTGGGGCCTAACTTCCATCGGTCCGCGCCGGTGCCGAGTGGAATGATGGCGGCGAGGGCAACGCAGAAAAGCTGCAGGCACGCTACCAGCGAGACGGATGAGCCATCAAAGACGATTCCCCGCATCATCCAGCGATCAGCGCCAAGCAGATTCCACTGCCGCCCGCCAATACTCAACAGGTGCGCGGGCCGACCAATGTATCCCTGGAAGGCGAAGCCGATCATCAGATAGACCAGCGCGGCGACGGCGAAGACACACATCGCACTGAGCAGGGAGTGGGCAGCGCTGCGCGAGCGCCCGAATCCCGTATTGACCAATGCGAGACCCGCCGCAGTCAATGGCACGAGGAAGATGCATAGCGTGCAGATCGCTGTTCCCGTCTCGGTGAGTGCCGCTGGCTGTAGCTGCATCAGCGCTCCTCTGCCGGCGTGTAGTGAGCCCGAAAGGTGAGAAATAGCCCGAGAATCTGAATTGCGATTCCGGCAAACACAAAAGCTGCGCGCGGCGACGTGGACGACAAGAGCACGAATGCGCTGAGCACGATGGCCAGTCCAGCAAACAGCAGAAATAGTCCTGCGGCTTTCACAAGAAAACTCCAGTCCAATATCTCACCACGCTATTCTTTTATGCGTGGCGCGCGACGTAAAGCAGCAATCCGAAGATGATCAGCGGAATCAGCGCAAGCCCCACGTACATCAGAGCCCTGCGCGCCCACGGCGAACGTTGCTTCTTCCAGTTGTGAAGTTCGGGGCGATCTTCAACGCCTACCTGATCAAGATGTTCGAGGTCGAAGGCAAAATCGCGAGCGGTGCGGTAGCGATTCTTCGGATTCCGTTCGAGGGCGCGATACAGAACTTCCTGCATCTGGGGCGTAATGTCAGGATTCAACTCCCTGGGCGGCACCGGATCGTTGAGCAGGCGGTTATTCATGATGACAAAGGCATTGGCGCCGGTGAAGGGAACTGAGCCCGTGAGCATTTCGTAAAGCATGACTCCCACGGCGTACACGTCGCTGCGCGCGTCACCGCGACCACCCTGCACCTGCTCTGGCGAGATGTAGTCGGGTGTTCCCATAGTGTCACTCAGCTTGGCGAAGGTGATGCGGCGCGATCCGATGTTGGCGGAGATTCCGAAGTCGATGATCTTGATATTGTCGTTCTCATCGACCATGATGTTTTCCGGCTTCAGGTCGCGGTGAATCACGCCGTGACTGTGAATGTGATCCAAGGCTTTGCAGATCTGAAGCACGATTCCGAGGGCGCGCTCCGGCGGCATTCTGCGGTTTTCGGAGATCACGTTGCGCAGAAGACGTCCCGGAACCCACTCCATCACGATGTAGGGATCATGACGGTCGTCGTTGGCGATGACCTTCATGACTCCGGGATGGTCGAGTTTCTTGCCGATCTCTTCCTCGCGTTGAAAGCGTTCGAAGAAGATGGGATCGCATTCCATTTCAGGATGCGGAATCTTGATGGCAACGGTTTGCCCGTCGCGGAGGTCGGTGGCCTGAAAGATCGAAGCCATGCCGCTTCGTGCTACCAGCCTGTCGATCTGAAAGTGGTCGAGTTTATCGCCAGCGTGAGCGGTGATCATGGCTGTAAGTTGGCCCCGGTGAGAGATGGGTTGCGTTTCATCAGTGCAGCCGGTACGGTCGTCCGCGATACATTCCCACGGCTTCGACGTTCTTTATGCGAATCAGTTGAACACTGACATTATCACCACCATCGCTCTGGTTGGCAATCGTGATCAGCTGTTCGGCGATGTTGTTCAGACTGACGTTGGGCAAGGTGGCGATGCGCGCGATCTTGTCATCGGCAACCGCGCCATGTAAACCGTCAGAGCATAGCAGCAGGAGATCGTCTCGTCTTATGTCGTGCTCGTTGACATCTGGCGAAACAAAAAGGTTGGTTCCGATGGAGCGGCTCAGCACGTTCCTGGCGGCCGACGTGCGCGCCTGCTGTTCGGTGAAGATTCCGATGAGAAGCTGGTCGTTGACCACGGTGTGATCGCGCGTGAGCAGAGCTGGTCTTCCGTTCCGGATCAGGTAGCAACGCGAATCGCCAACATGCGCGATGGTGGCGCGGTTGAAGCGCAAGGCACACGCGACCAGGGTAGAGGCAATTCCGCCGTGCGCTGCGCCGTAGACAGCGGTGTTGGCGGCCTGCACAGCGCGCGTCAGTCGCGACGAGGAGTTCTCCGCGACGGGGGCTTTGCCGAACTCGGCCAGCACGGTATCCACGGTTAGCTGCGAGGCAACTTCGCCGCGCTCCTGGCCGCCAACCCCATCGGCCAGCGTAAACAGCCATCCGCGAGTGCGCGCCTGCTCATCAGTGGATGGTAGTGAATGGCCTACGAAGTCTTCGTTGTGTTCACGGACTGGGCCACGGTCGGTGGCCTCAGCGAACTCGATCTCCAGCATACCCGGTCATGATCCCGGCTCAGGTGTGCGCGCAAGTGAGACGTCCACCATCGCTCAGCACAGGGGAACCTTTTAAATAGGATGATGCAGGCGGGAGTGCGCCCGCCTGCGCATCTGAGTTGCAAAAACGCGCGGTTGCTCTATCCGCGGCTATGGACCAGCGTTGTCCTTCCAGTGCTTCGGGAGGCCACAACGAAATATATTCCGCCGTAAATTGCCCAGACTAGCGCAATTCCCAAGGCCAGCAGCGGTTCCGCCTTCGTACCTATTCCGAGGAACGGTCCCACTAGATAGGTGATCATGCAAGCCAGGTTAGCGAGCAATCCGAAAACAGGAATCAGGAAGTGCCGCACGAGGCTGAACTTGGGGTGATTGTGGTACGCCACCATGCAAGTGATGCAGCTCAAGGCGTAGAGCAGGAACGTTCCGAAGTTGGAGGCCAGGGTGACGGTCAGCAGAGAGTTGGGAAGCGCCGCCATTTTGTCATGCGTGGAGTATCCGAAGCTCGACCAGAAGCCGTGCGGCAGAGCCTGGATGACGGTATCGGCCGGTGCGCCTGCGCTTCCGAAAGGCATAATGACGGCAATGACGCCGATTACGGCCGAGATTCCAGCCAGCGTCCAGATTGCGCGGTGAGGAGTCAAGTTGTCACCGTGCAAGAAGCCGAAGTGCTCCGGTACTTCGCGATCCTTGCCCATCGCGTAAGTGACGCGAGCGCCAGTGTTCATGCAGGAAAGCGTGGTGCCGATCAGCGCGAGAAAGACGGTGAAGGCTTCCACCAGCATGAAGATGCGTCCACGGCCCGCGCCAAAGAGCGAGTCGCCGACGATAATCATCATGTCGCCGATGGGAGCAGCCGAGCCCGAAGCGCTCTGCATTGTATAGCCGCTATTCAGGAAGTAATTGGCCGCGAAATATTCAAAGAGATAGCAGAACAGACCTTGCACCAACAGCGAAACGATGACCGCGATCGGCACGTCACGCTTGGCGTTTTTCGCTTCACCGCCCATCGCGGTTACGGATTCAAAACCGACGAGAATCAGAATTGCAACGGTTGCCTGGAGGAATACCCAACTGAATTTATGCGGGCTGACGACTGACTTGGCATTTGCATGGCTGAGGAAATTGCCCTGCGAATCGGTTGCGGGATAGGTGACGAGGAAAGGCACGGGTTTGCCCGCCGCATCCAGTTTCGGCTGCGGAACCTGAGTCGCGTCCCGGACAATGTTTTCGGTTTCAACTCCGGCAACGGTGGTTTTAGTTGTTGCAAATTCGTAGCTATAGGATGCGCCCGAAGTGGAATCGAACTGGAGTCCCTGGCTGCCCGCAGGGTGGCTGGAGCGATAGCCCAAGGCCATGACTGCGAAGACGATCAGTGCTGAAATCTGGATGACGTTGATACCGATGTTTACTGCAGTGGAACCATTTACGCCGCGATAACCGATGTAGGCGATCATGAAGGAGAAGATCACGGCAACGACCGCCATGAATGCCGGTCCGGGGTTAGAGGCGCTCATGAAGTTCGGCCACAGAGTGCCTACGAGGTATCCGCAGAGGATGCCCATGACGCCGACCATCACACCGGGATAGATCCAGTAATAAAGGTGCGAGCCCCAACCCACGATGAACTTGGAGAGGCGGGCGTAGCGCCATACCTTTGCGTGATTCAAGAATGACTGTTCCGCGAAGTAGTACGAGCTTCCCGTGCCGGGATAGAGCTTTGCCATCTCCGCGTAACAGACTGCGGTCGCAAGACAGAGCAGAAGCGCAAGCACGATGCCCATCCACATGGCGGGGCCGGTCGTGCCGGTTGTCGCCTGAATGTAGAAGGTGAGCCAGAGGAATGCGCCGGGGGCGATGAGTGCCATTGCATTCATCGTGAGTCCGGTCAGACCCAGAGTTTTCTGCATTTCAACATTGTTTGCGGCGTTGTCCACGGCCATCCGAATCTCCTCGTTGTAAGAAGCTTGCTTGGGTTAGTATTTTCGGCTACTCACTGGCTAGCCAGGGAGTAGCCTCGATGCGCATCGAGTGGCGGATACGATTTTGCCGCCATGGTTTCGGTTACTTGGTGTCGTTGGGCTCCAGCACAAACACCAGACCGGCGTCGACGGTGGTCTGACCTTTCACTGCCCCGAGCACACCGCGCTGAAAGAAGGTCTGGTTTGAATCGTCGTGTCTATACTCAACGCGGGAGAGGAGGTGACCAGCGATCTTCCGTTCGATAGTTCCGGTGAATTCGTTCAGATGCTGAGCTCTAGTCGTGGCGAAGCCATCATGATCGTTGAGGTATTCATAGCGTCCTGCCAGGGCGACATTGGGGCTCACCGCATACTTGACGTATCCAGCAATTCCCGCGTAATCCGCAGGCTTCTTTGCCAAGCCGAACTGTTCCTCGCGGTCATAGTCCAAGTTGCCCTGGAAAGACCACTTCGAGTTGAGATTGTAGGCGACGACAGTGTCGCTGAGATTATTCCAAGGCCCGTTGTTACCAGTTCCCGCGAGGTCGCGAGGGCCGCCCAGCCACGTTTCCGTGACGGTGAGCTTCTTGGTTGCATTCCACCCGAGGCTGAGGCCCCCGGTTTTTCCGGAGTTGGTAGCCACGACGTCGTTCCATCCGTTCACCGCGAGTCCGGTGAGTGACCATTTGTCATTGAAGGTGTACTTCGCACGCGCTCCGAAGTGGTAGTACGGGATGGCATAAGTAAAGAGCAAGCTGCGCGAGTAGTTCCAGTTCTGGTTGGTTTCAATCACTTCGGCGCCTGCCGGGGTGACAAACTTACCAGCATCAATCTGCAGGCCTTTGCCGAGGGGAGCGAAGTAGGACAAATATCCTTCCTTCAAATACTGTCCAGCGCCAGGAAGGGAGGAAGCAACGTCGGAGCCGGTATTGTTCACTGCATTGATCGCCTGGCCGAAACCGAATGCAACGCGGAAGCCCAGAGGAGTGGTCTTGTCCACTGGCTTATCCAACTGAAGTTCAATCAGGTTTAGCGAGAACTGACTGTTGGTTGCGGTGAACGGCTCCGTTACGGTTCCACCGGCAGGGTGGTTGGCATTGTATCCATAATAGGCGTCAACGAGTCCGGTAAGATTGACTCCACCGAGCACGCCGGTGATTCCGGAGAGCGGATTGGAGG
>Ga0182030_10002457_pt1 | contig 39267 bp, 32 predicted proteins | sample 812S3MmetaG_FD_121299 | JGI IMG/M metagenome (GOLD analysis project Ga0182030, IMG submission 121299) | Permafrost microbial communities from Stordalen Mire, Sweden - 812S3M metaG (Illumina Assembly) | ecosystem: Environmental > Terrestrial > Soil > Wetlands > Permafrost | place: Sweden...
AGCCGGTAGGCCGCCCGGTCGGCGTCGCCGATGTCATTGAACCACCGCAACCGCTCCAGGTCCTCGAAACATCCGCCCGGACGCTCCTTGCCCGGGTCCTCCGCCTGTAGAAGCACACCCCACGAGGCCGGCCCGAGAGGCCAGGAATTGTCGAAATGCTTGAGCCGCGGCCTGCCTGCCGCCGCTTCGAGTTTGAGCTCGCCTTTTTCGAGCGCCTCGCCATATGCGTGCGCCAGCGAGCAGATATTCACGCGAAACGGCCGCTGCGCATCCTTGCGAATATCGAAGAACTGCGCGTACTCACTGAAGGGCCCGTGCGCCAACACGTCATCCCACCATCGGTTTTGTTCCGCGGACGCCATGTGATTGGGGACGATGTCGAGCAATATCTTCAGGCCGTGTGCGCGCGCAGCGCCGACGAAATCGCTCCACGCCGCCTCGCCGCCGAGATCCCCGCTGATGCAGCCCGGGTCGGTCACATCATAACCGTGCATGCTGCCCGGCATCGCCTGAAGACAGGGGGACAGGTACACATGGCTCACGCCGAGATCGGACAGGTAGGGGAGGATTGCCGCGGCCTGTTCGAGCGTAAAGCCGGCGTGCAGCTGCAGCCGGTAGCTGCCGACCCAATCAGCGCTCATGGGTCAGCACGACGAAGGAGCGCGGGGCAAGGTCCACAAGACGGTTGCGCTTCACCGATTCCTGCTCCACGGCGAGATCGGGTCGCGCCGTGTCGAAGGCGATTTTCCAGCCCGCGTGATAGAGCTCGTAGGAGATGCGAAACGCCACCGGCTCATGGTGTGCGTTCAGCAGCAGGAGAAAGTCCGCGTCCTCCGCGCACTCTCCCGTGCTGTCCCGGATCTCCGGTGCGGCGCCGTTCAAGAACATGCCCATCGTGCGCATCCACCCACCGTTCTCCCAGTCCTTGCTGTTCATGCGCTTTCCGTCGGCGCGGAACCAGACGATGTTCTTGTCCGGATGCGTCGCGTCCGGATCGTGATCGTAGAAGGCATAGCGGTGGAAATTCGGATGCTTCTTGCGGTATTGCACCACCCGACGCGCGAATTCGAGGAAGCTTCGCCGGCGCTCGTCGAGGTCCCAGTCGTACCACGACAGCTCCGAGTCCTGGCAGTAACCATTGTTGTTGCCCTGCTGGGTGCGGCTCAATTCATCGCCGCCAGACATCATCGGAGAGCCTTGCGCGAATATCAGGGCACACCAGAGGTTGCGTTTTTGCCGTTCGCGCAGCTCGATGATCGCTGCATCGTCCGTCGGCCCCTCCGCCCCGCAATTCCAGGTGTGGTTGTCATCGGCCCCGTCCCGGTTATCCTCGCCATTCGCCTCATTGTGTTTCTGCTCGTAACTCACCAAATCCTGGAGCGTGAACCCGTCATGAGCGGTGACGAAGTTGACGCTTGCAGACGGCGGACGCCGCGTGGTCTCGTAAAGATCGGCGCTTCCCGCAAGACGTGTCGCAATCTCGCCGTGAAGGCCCATGTCGCCCTTCCAGAACTTGCGCACCGTATCGCGGTACTTGCCGTTCCATTCCATCCAGCCCAGCGGAAAGTTTCCGACTTGATATCCGCCCTCACCGAGGTCCCAGGGCTCGGCAATTAGTTTCGTGGGAGCGAGCGTGGGGTCCTGGTAGATCGCATCGAAGAATGCACCGAGCTGGTCCACGTCCTTCAGCTCGCGGGCGAGCGCGGAGGCGAGGTCGAAACGAAACCCGTCCACATGCATCTCGGTCACCCAGTAGCGCAGGCTGTCCATGAGCAGCTGGATCGCGTGTGGATGCACCATGTTGAGCGTGTTGCCGCAGCCCGTGAAGTCCATGTAATAACGCTGATCGTTCGGCAATGTGCGGTAATAGGCCAAATTGTCGATGCCGCGAAAGGACAGCGTCGGCCCGGCGTGATTGCCCTCCGCGGTGTGGTTGTACACCACGTCCAGGATGACTTCGATGCCCGAGTTGTGCAGCTCCTTGACCATTTGCTTGAACTCACGCACGACCTCGCTCGGCCGGTCGGAACCGGAGGCGTAGGTGGGCTCCGGCGCAAAGAAGCCCAAGGTGTTGTAGCCCCAATAATTGCGCAGACCTTTGTCGACCAGATGACGGTCGTTGACGAAATAATGCACCGGCATCAGCTCGATGGCCGTGACACCGAGTGAATGCAGATGTGCGATGATCGGCGGGCTGGCGATCCCGGCGTAGGTGCCGCGCATTTTTTCCGGCACATCGGGGTGCATCATGGTCATGCCCCGCACGTGTGCCTCGTAGATGATCGTCTCATGGGACGGATAGCGCGGACGCCGCTCCCCGCTCCAATCGAACGAGGGATCGATCACCGCGCCCAATGGGGCGAACGGCGCGCTGTCGCGCTCGTCGAACACCAGATCCCCGTCCGGGTCGCCCAACTGATAGCCGAACAGCTCATCCGCCCACCTCAATTCCCTGCCGATCGCCTTGGCGTAGGGATCGAGCAAAAGCTTGTTGGGATTGAAGCGAAGGCCGGTGTGCGGGTCGTACGGGCCGTAAACGCGGTACCCGTACAGTTGATCCGGTTCGATATTGGGCAGATACAGATGCCACGCGCCGTTGGTGCGCTCGCGGATGCGAATGCGCGTCTCGTTTTCGCCCGAACGGTCGAACAGGCAGAGCTCGACCGATTCCGAGCCCTCGGAGAACAGGGAGAAATTCACTCCCTTGCCGTCCCAAGTTGCGCCCCGCGGAAATGGCAGCCCGGCGAACTGTTTCGATCTTTCGCGTTGCGAGGCGGGAGGCGGCGTCATTTGCGCACGTCTTGCGGCGTGCCGTACGCGGCCGCGATGAAGATATTCATGGGGTTCGCATCCTTTCAACCGGCGATGTTGGCGTCGCCACCGCGCAATGGCTGTCGGCTGGCCCCTGAAGCACTTGTAGGACAAGGGCACGGAGCACGGACGGGCGGTTCATAGGCCTCGACGAGCCTCGGCTCGGCGAGCATCGCTCATCCTGGCCAGAGCCAATTGCGAACTTCCGGCATGTCCTCGCCGTAGCGATTGATGTATTGCCGATGCTCGATGAGTTTGTCGTTCAACTGTTGCTTCAAATAGGCGCCCTCGCTGCCGACCTGGGGCAGTCGGTCGATGGCATCGATCACCAGGTGGAAGCGGTCGAGATCGTTGAGCACCGTCATGTCGAACGCCGTGGTGATGGTGCCCTCCTCTTTATAGCCGCGCACGTGCAGATTGTCGTGGTTGTGACGGCGATAGGTGAGCCGGTGAATGAGCCAAGGATACGCGTGAAAAGCGAAGATGACGGGTTTGTTCCGTGTGAACAGCGAATCGAAATCGTAGTCGGTCATGCCGTGCGGATGTTCGGAGACCGGCTGCAGCTTCATCAGGTCGACCACGTTGACGACGCGAACCTTGAGCTTCGGCAGATGCTCACGCAGGATCGAGACCGCGGCCAGCGTCTCGAGGGTCGGCACATCGCCGGCGCAAGCCATCACGATGTCCGGTTCGCTTTGCTGATCATTGCTGGCCCATTGCCAGATGCCGGCGCCCTCGGTGCAATGGCGGCGCGCCGCCTCGATCGAGAGCCACTGCGGTGCCGGATGCTTGCCCGCCACCACCACATTGACGTAGTGGCGGCTGCGCAGGCAATGATCCATCACGGACAGCAAACAGTTCGAGTCGGGCGGCAGATATACGCGCACCACCTCCGCCTTCTTGTTGATCACGTGGTCGATGAACCCCGGATCCTGATGCGTGAAACCATTGTGGTCTTGACGCCAGACGTGCGAGCTCAAGAGGTAGTTGAGTGATGCGATCTTGCGCCGCCAGGGCAGCGAAGCGGTTACTTTCAGCCACTTCGCATGTTGATTGAACATGGAGTCGATGATGTGGATGAAGGCCTCGTAGCAATTGAACAGGCCGTGCCGTCCAGTGAGCAAATAGCCTTCGAGCCATCCCTCGCATTGATGCTCGCTCAGCATCTCCATCACGCGGCCGGTAGGGGCCAGAAACTCGTCGTCCGGGACGGTTGCGGCCTCCCATTGCCGATCGGTCGTCTCGAACACGGCCTCCAGCCCGTTCGACAGGGTTTCGTCCGGTCCGAAGATCCTGAAGTTTCGTTGCGGCGCATTCTGCGCCACCACCTCGCGCAGATATCGGCCGAGCACGTGCGTGGCCCCGATGCCGCCGATGCCGGGTTTGGCCACATCGACCGCGTAGTGCGCGAAATCCGGGAGCTTCAGGTCCCGAAGCAGCGAGCCGCCGTTCGCTGCCGGATTCGCACCCATGCGACGCGCGCCTGTCGGCGCCAGCGTCCTGAGTTCAGGATTCAATCGGCCTGCTTGATCGAAAAGCTCCTGCGGGCGGTAACTTTTCAGCCAGTCTTCCAGGAGCCGCAAATGCGCGGGATTGGACGCGGGATCGGTGATCGGAACCTGATGGGATCTGAACGATCCCTCGATTCGCTTCCCGTCCACCTCCTTCGGGCCGGTCCATCCCTTCGGCGAGATGAGCACGATCATCGGCCAGCGCGGACGCTCGGTATGCTCTGCGGATCTCGCGGCGCGCTGAATGGCACGGATTTCCTCTACGGCGAGGTCCAACGTCGCCGCCATGGCCCGGTGCATCGGCATCGGTTCGTGCCCTTCGACGATGTACGGAGTCCAGCCGTAGCCGCGCAACAGCTGGTCCAATTCGGAGCGGGAAATGCGGGCGAGCAGCGTGGGGTTGGCGATCTTGTATCCGTTCAAATGCAAAATCGGAAGCACCGCGCCATCCGTGGCTGCATTCAGAAACTTATTGGAATGCCAGGCGGTCGCGAGCGGGCCGGTCTCCGCCTCTCCATCCCCGACGACACACGCAACCGTGAGCGACGGATTGTCGAACACCGCGCCGAATGCATGGCTCAGCGAATATCCGAGCTCGCCGCCCTCGTGGATCGAACCAGGACACTCCGCCGAAGCATGGCTGGGCACGCCGCCGGGAAACGAGAACTGCGTGAACAATCGCTTCAGCCCCGCCTCATCCTCGCTGATGTTCGAATAGACCTCGCTGTACGTCCCCTCCAGATACGTGCCGCTGAGGACCGCCGGGCCTCCGTGACCCGGCCCCGAGATGTAGATCATGTCCAGGTCGTACTTCTTGATGACGCGATTGAGATGGGTATAGATGAAATTCTGGCCGGGGGTCGTGCCCCAGTGCCCGAGCAGCATGCGTTTGATGTGCTCCGGCGCCAGTGGCTCGCGCAACAGCGGGTTGTCGCACAGGTAGATTTGTCCGACCGACAGATAGTTGGCCGCGCGCCAATACGCATCGATCTTCGCGAGGAGGTCCGTATCGGCCGGGGACTGCGGCAATGGTGACGTCATCTTGATTCTCCTGCCGATCGAGCATCGAGCAACTGTGAGGTGAGCTGCGCGATCACGGACTCCTCATCGGTGCGCATGACCCGAACCGTGACGGGTGAACCGGCATCGACCGAAATGACGTCCGCGTTGCGCGCATTGCAGGGAGCGCTCAATCCGATGCCGAGGAAGCCGAGGCCCTCGCAAATTCGAGCACGAATGTCGGGTGAGTTCTCGCCGATGCCGCCCGCGAACACCAGCAAGTCGACGCCGCCGAGCGCACCGGCGAACGAGGCGATGGCCTTCTTCGCGATGTAGCAGAACAGATCGATCGCCTCCGCCGCGCGCACGTCGTCGCCTTCGCGCTTCAACAGATCACGAACGTCGGCGCTCGTGTCGGAGACGCCCTTGAGTCCCGCTTCGTGGTTGACCATGCGCCTGAGCTTCGCCGGATTCATTTTTTCGGTCTCGGCGAGATAAATCAAGGTCCCCGGATCCAGGTCGCCGCAACGCGTGCCCATCATCAACCCGCCGGTCGGGGTGAACCCCATGGTGGTATCGATGCAGTGGCCGTCGCGCACCGCGGCGAGGCTGGCGCCGCTCCCGAGATGGGCCAGAATGACCCGGCCGCGCGCCGCGCGCGGATCGCGCAGGCGTGCGAGTTCCTGCACCAGATAGGTGTATGACAAGCCGTGAAATCCATATCGGCGGATGCCCAAGGATTCATACCTGCGCGGCAGCGGCAGCTGCGTCGCGCGCCGCGGCATGTCCCGGTGAAAGGCCGTATCGAAACACAGCACTTGCGGCAGACCGGGGAGACGGGCGCCGATCGCCTCGGCCAGCTCGACTTCTTGCGGAAGGTGCTCGGGGTCGATCGCTCCGATGCGCTTCAGGTCGTCGAGCAACTCGCGAGTCGCCCGCTGCGGCGCCGTGTGGCCCATGCCGTGCACCACCCGATGTCCGACGGCGTCTACCTTCCCGAACCATGACTGGGAGGTGAGCCATTTCAGCAGATCTTCGACCGCCGAGGGAAAACTCGTGCCATCCACCGCGACCGGCGACCGCGCCACCGCCGCACCAGCGTCAAGCACGGTCAGCCCCGCATCTCGATGACCAATGCGGTCGATTTTGCCCCCGCATAGGCGAACCGGCGGAAGGCCGCGCTCGAAAAGCGCGAAACGGATACTCGAGGAGCCGGCGTTTATCGCCAATACGGACATGCCGTCAAGTCTGCCACAGGCTGTGTGACATTGACGCCTCCGGTGGACTTGCACCGGAGATTGCCCTTGCCAAGGTGGAGAAGCCGCTCTTACCCTATGCCGCCGACCACAAGGTAAAACTTTCAATTACGACGCTCAGCCGCGCACCTTCCGCATGACCTTCACCGAAGCTTTTTTGGTGTCGGTCAGCACCATCTCGGTCGCAGAGATGGGCGATCGCACCCAACTCCTTTCCTTGGTATTGTCCGCGCGCTATCGCCGGCCGGTGCCGATCATTGCGGGTATCTTGTGCGCGACCCTTGCGAATCACGCGGCCGCGGGGCTACTCGGCACCCTGTTTGGAGACATGCTGCGACCCGTGACGCTGCAGCTCGCCGTGGGCGTCAGCATGATCGGTATGGCGCTTTGGACTTTGAAACCCGACATGCTCGATGACAAGACCGTGAGGGCGAGCGCCGCCGGCGCCTTTCTCGCCACGCTGACCAGCTTCTTTCTCGCCGAGATGGGCGACAAGACTCAGATCGCAACCGTCGCGCTCGCCGCCGCCTATCCGAGCCTTCTGGCAGTGATTGCCGGCACCACGCTCGGCATGCTGGTGGCCAACGTACCCGTCGTGGTCTTGGGCAGGGCGTTCGCAGATCGACTGCCGCTGAAGACGATTCAGCGTTCGGCATCGCTCTTGTTCCTGGTGCTTGGCGTGTTATTCCTTGTCCGCGCAGTACGACCGTGATGCTGCGGCGCCTGGCGGGCACTGGCTTGCGTGCGCGGGGGCTGATCGCGGCGCTCGTGCTCTGCGGTCCGTTTGCGCCGGGCGTTTTTGCGCCCCGCGCCGTTGCGGCTTCCGCGGCTGAAGATGCAGAGCAGTTCGCCGTCCACGGTCAATTTACCTATACGGAGCAAGACACCGGCGGGTTCGACGAACCGTACCGCGGAGTGAACAGCCTCACGCCCCATACCGGGGCGGAAACGGTCGATGCCACGCTGTTTCTTGGCGCGCGCCTTTGGGCCGGCTCGGAAATCTGGGCGAGCCCCGAAATCGATCAGGGATTCGGCTTGGATGATACGCGGGGAGCCGCCGGCTTTCCGAGCGGCGAGGCATACAAGGTGGGCAAGAACCAACCCTACTTTAGGCTGCAACGCATGTTCGTGCGGCAGACACTCGATCTCGACGGGCAGAGCGAGCCGGTCGATTCGGCGCAGCTTCAATTGAGCGGCAGTCGAAGTCCCAATCGTCTGGTGCTGACCGTGGGAAAGTTCAGCGTCGTGGATGTCTTCGACAACAATCAATATGCCCACGACCCCCGAAACGACTTTCTGAACTGGGCCGCGCTCGATGCGGGAACTTTCGACTACGCGGCGGATGCCTGGGGATACTCCGTGGGAGCGGCACTCGAGTGGTACCGCGGATCTTGGGCGTTGAGATTCGGCGTGTTCGATCTGTCCGACATACCGAACAGTCCGCAGCTCGAGCCCGCGTTCCATGAATTCCAATACGATATCGAGATCGAGCGAGCCTATGCGCTCGGCGAGCGTCCGGGGAAATTGCGTGTCGCCGCGTTCGACAGCCGCGCGCGCATGGGGTTGCTCGATGAGGCGGTGGCGCTCGCACAAAGCACCGACTCACCCGCCAACGCGGCGTACGTGCGCAATTATCGCAGCCGGTTGGGGGCCCATCTCGATCTGGAACAAGAACTGTGCGAGGGGCTGGGCTTGTTCGCGCGGGCGGGCAAGGACCAAGGCAATGTCGAGCCCTACGAATTCACTGATATCGATCGAACCATCAGCGCCGGGCTGTCCCTGCAGGGAACGGCATGGAGCCGCGGCGGCGACACGGTCGGCTTCGCGGCCATCCTCAATGGCATCTCCGCCGAGCGCGAGCGCTACTTGAATGCCGGCGGCCTCGGCATCCTGATCGGTGACGGCAAGCTTCCCGATCCGGGTCCTGAGAAAATAATCGAAACCTACTACGCGTTGTCAGTTCTTCGGTATGCGCATCTCACCCTGGACTACCAATTCGTGACGAATCCCGGGTACAACCGCGACCGAGGTCCGGTATCGATCTTTGCAGTGCGCGTGCACGCGCAATTTTGATGGAGAAACCGCACGCACCACGGTATCCCCGGTGCTTGCCCCGGTGAACCCTGCTCAGTACCATCCGAGCGGGGATCAACAAAGGAGAGAGCCGTGAGCCTAGCTTCTGAATTCAAAGAATTCGCAATGAAGGGCAATGTGGTCGACTTGGCGGTGGGCGTGATCATCGGCGCCGCGTTCGGGAAGATCGTCTCGTCGTTGGTGGGGGACATCTTCATGCCGGTGATCGGCAAGATGATCGGCGGCATCAATTTCTCCGACCTCGCCATCGGCCTTGGCAAAGATCCCACCGGCAAGGACGTTCTGATCAAGTATGGTGCGTTCATTCAGACGATTTTTGATTTCGCCATCATCGCGCTCGTCTTGTTCATGGCCATCAAATTCATCAATCGATTGAAAAAGCCTCATCCGGCGGAGGCCGCGGCGCCCGCGCCGCCGCCGAAATCAGAAATTTTGCTCGAAGAAATACGCGACCTGCTCGCCAAGCGCGCTTAGCAAATCCACCGCGAGGCCGGGCGTGTCAGCCCGGCCTCGGCGCACCTCGGCGCACACCTCGGCGCACCTCGGCGCACACCTCGGCGCACACCTCGGCGCACACCTCGGCGCACACCTCGGCGCTAGCGATGCAGCGCCAGAAACCATGCACCGACGATGACGGCGAGCGCGGCCGCCCCTGCCAACCATTGCGGGCGGCGACCGCGGGTTCGGGGGACACCCAGCCGCGCGTAAGTCCAGCCGAGGGCGAGGCCCACCGCGAAACCGAGCGCGTGCCCGAGAACGTCCACCCGCTCCGCGCCCGCACCCAGCATGGTGAGCAGAAACACCCCGCCGAACAGCGGTGCCCAGCGATATCTGAATTGCTCGCGCAAACTGAGCCTCAGACGCCACGAAAATCCCGAGAGCAGGCCGAGAGCCGCGAACACAGCGGTCGACGCGCCGGCCGCTCGGTGCTCAGGGGGCGAGATCAGCATATCCAGGTAGTCGGCCACCGCACCCGCCGCGAGGATGCTGGACCATGCGACCCCGGGGCCGAACGCACCGCCTGCCAGCGTGCCGAAAACGGCGCCGAACAACAAGTTGCCAAGCAGGTGCGCCTGGTCGAGATGCAGCGTCAAAGCGGTGATTGCGCGCCACCACTCGCCAGCGCCCCCCACCCGCGCGTCCAAGGATCCCGCCGCAAGCCAATCCGCGCCGAACGCCTGGATGCCCGTGCAATAGGCAGTGGTCACGAGGACAACGACGAACACGGCGCTGCCGAGGCCGGCACCGGGGAAGGCCACGATGAGGGGCGGTCGGGCTCGCACCGTGCGGCGTTCGAGCGCATACCGCGCGAGCTCCTCAAGGGCGCTGGCGGCTGACTCCGGGGCGGTCACAAGGATCCATTGCGAACCCGACGGCGCGAGTTCATGAGGGATGCCCTTCGCCTCGAGCACCAGCGCGGCTTCGATGCACGCGGCGCGCGAGCCTTCGAAAACCACGTCGGGGATGGGGTTCTCGATGTCAGGTGCTGCTTGCCTGAAGGGCAAGCATGCGATAGATCTTCAGTACCTTGGGCACGTAGGCCATGGTCTCCGTGAATGGCGGAATCTGACCGCCGTTTCGGTCGACGGCCTCCTCGCCCGCATTGTAGGCGGCGAGTGCGAGCCGGATGTTCTGCCCGAATCGATCCATCAGGAATTTGAGGTAGCGCGCTCCGGCATGCACGTTTTCCCGCGGATCGTAGGGATTCGATACGCCGAAACGGCTGGCCGTCGCGGGCATCAGCTGCATCAAGCCGACCGCGCCCCGCTTGGACACTGCTCGGGAATTGAATCCGGATTCCACCACGATCACCGCTCGCAAGAGATTCGCCTCGACCGAGTTGGAGGAGGCTGCCTTCTCGATGATGGAATCATACTGGGTCGCACGCGCCAGGAGCGAGGGGTCGTAACGATCGCCGCTCTGCGTCATGTCCTCGGGCGACATCACCAAAAGACGGTAGCGGTTGTCGTCCGGCACATCGGTGAAATGCCGCACGCCCTGCGCATCGAGGTATGTGTAGATCTTCGGATGCGCTTGCGCCGCTGTGGCCGCGATCACCGCTGCGAAGATTACGATGAGTTTCAATGACATCGGGAGTTCCGGCTTCTATCATCAAAGGCTAACGTGAAGCGCGGCGGCCCGATGGGACCTGCATCATGAATCGGGCAGGCCGAATTGACATATTCGAGCTAAAGCTTGTTCAGAGTCAGCCGATTGATTGCAGTCAAACCAATGCCGCCCCGAGAGTTCGTGTCAGACCTCACCGATTGGAAACAGAAATACCGCGACTCCCTGCGCGAAATGGAGGCGGGTGAACAGAGCTGGCGGCAGGTCGAGCAAGCCCTGCGCCGGCTCGTCGGACGGCTCTGCGCCGCCGGCATGGGCATCAATCCGGATCTCGATTTGGAGCTGCAATCGCTCGCCGCTGCCAATCGCCGTAACGCGCCGGCCGATGAGCTCGAATTTTTGGCCGGTTCGCTGACCAGCACCCTCATTGCAGTCGATGCCGTCGCGCCGATCGGGGTGCCTGCCGCGCCCCTGCCCTCCACGCCGGTGACGGCGGCCACCACCATTCGTTGGGACTCGACCTGCGCCGCCGTGCTCGCCGTATTGCAAAGTTTGAAGGACTCCGGGGTCGAGGAGCCGCCGCTCGAGCCCCTCATGACTCAGTTGTCCAGCGCGGCAACCGATGCGGCGCTCGCAGGTGTGGTGACGAAAATTGCGGACCTGATCAGCGCCCACTGCGAGGCCACGGCGCGCGAGCGGCTCAAGTCCGCGAGCGTGTTGTCCGAAGTGACGACCCGTCTCGGCGAAATGACTCTGTACCTGACCGAGAGCGGAGTGGCGAGCCGTGCCGCGTTCGATGACACTGCCAGCCTCGGCAGCGGGGTCATGGAGCATGTCCGTGAGCTGTCTGCCGAGGTGAACGCCGCCACAGAACTCGCGGCGCTTCAGTCATTGGTCAGCGCCCGCCTGGAAAACGTGACGCGTCAGATGTCGGATTTTCGTGATCGCGAGGAGGAACGCCGCAAGGACCAGTCAAACCGCACCGCTCGCATGCATGAGCGGATCGCGGAATTGGAGCGCGAGGCCGACGAGTTGTATCGCAAACTCGACCACGAGAAGCATGGAGCCCGTCAGGATGCATTGACGCGCCTCGCCAACCGCAAATGCTTCGACGAACGGATGGCGAGGCAGATCGGCGGGCAGCGCCGGGAGGATGCGCCGGCGGCCATGCTGATCTGGGACATTGACGATTTCAAATCGATCAACGACCGATACGGTCATCGTGCAGGCGATCGGGTGTTGCAAACCGTCGCGAATTGCTTCGTGTCGGGGCTGCGCGCAGAGGACTTCGTTGCGCGCATCGGCGGTGAAGAATTCGTGGTTTTGACCACGGGCGTAACTGCCGCCAAAGCGCTCGCGATCGCGAACGAGCTGCGCAGCGCAGTGGAGGCGCTGCGCTTTCACTTTCGCGGCACGCCGGTGCGCATCACGGTCTCCTGCGGCATCACCGACCTGCGCGCCGGGGATACGCCGGGATCGGCTTTCGATCGCGCGGACTCTGCGCTCTATCGCGCAAAGCGGGAAGGCAAGAATCTCTGCATCGCCGCCTGACCGGCGCCGCTCGAGGGCCGCGCGCGCTCCGAGGTAACAGAGATTTAACGTAGTTTTTGCAGTATGCGCACGGATTTTCCGGCGACCCGCCGGATAGAATTCCCGACACACCATAGTCGTGCCTCCATCTACGCCCGCAACCGGCTTAGATTGCCGGCCGCGTTATATCGCAGTGCAGCATCAGAAGGCGTATCGAATTTTCATGAGCACACCGGAACCGACGCTGCCGCAATCGCTCACCGATCCCTCGCTCGGAGCCTCCATCGGCTATGGCGAGGCCGGCGTCCAGAGGCGCGGTGTCGCCGGCGTACGCAGCTGGCTGCTCAGCGCTTGTTTGTTCTTGCTGCCGGTCGCGGCGTACTGGCCCGCCACCTTTCACGATTTCGGCCTGCGCGACGACTACTCGAATCTGCGCGAAGCGCATGAGGAGCCCGGCAAGATTTTGCAATTTTGCGCCTCCCACGCCCGGCCGATTTACGGACTGCTGCTGCAATCGACGTACGGACAAACTTCCACGGTGGAGAATTTGCGTTGGATGCGTCTGGCCGCATCGCTCATCCTCGGTGCCATTGCCTGGGTGATGTTTCGCGGCCTGTGCGCGCTTGGCTGGTCCTTCGAGGCCAGCTTGGGCGTTGCGCTGATGCTCGGCCTGCTGCCCGCCTCGCAGGTCATCGCATCCTGGGCCGTGGGATGGCCTTACGCCATGGCCGCGTTGCTCGCCCTTGGCGCGTTCTTCGCCGTGGAGAATGCGCTCACCCTGGCGCCGGGCGCAGTGACCGGACGTCTGCAGGGTCGGCTCCTCGCCCATTGGTTGATCGGCTTGGGGCTTCTGGTGTCCAGCGCGCTGATCTATCAGCCGAGCGCGTTGTTTTACGTGGTCCCGCTGGCCGCCGCGGTAATTGCCGAGCGCCGCCGCGGTTTGGCGCAAACCGCGCGCTGGGCAGGCGCACACTTGTCGTTCGTCGCGGCCGCGCTCGCTCTGGCGTATTTCACCATGACGATGCTGTATTCGATGGGTGTGTTCCTCAAGTCCGGACGGGTGGCCTTCGAACATCACTGGGGCGAGAAGATCCTCTGGCTGTTCAGCGAAGCCCTGCCGAACGCCCTCGGCATGCTGGTGCTGAACGACAACAACCATCACGGCCGCTGGCTTTATCTCGGCTTTGCCGGGTTGACAGGTGGGCTGCTGCTCGCCGGCGCCTGGCTGGAATGGCGGCGCCACGGACGCGAGCGCGGTTTGATCCGGCTCTGCGCGCTGATCGTGCTGCCGCTCGTTGCCTTCGGCATCAGCCTGGTAGCCTCCGAGCGATATGCGACCTACCGCACCGTGCTCGCGATGAGTGCGGTGCTCTTGTGCTTCCTCGCAGCTTCGTTGGCCGCGCTCACCGAGCGATGGAGCGTCGCGAATCGCCGGCTTCTCGCCTCCGTGCTGTTGGCGGTCGCATTTCTGACCGCCCGGCATCACGCCTACGCGCTGATCGCCGTCCCCCAGGGCAACGAGTGGCAGCTCATCCTGGACGGAGCCAAACAGGTCCGGCTGGGCGTCAACTCGCGTCCGCGCATCTTCGCGATCGCCTCGACTCCGGCGGACATCTCGACCTCGAGCATTTATCACGACGAATTCGGCTCGCTGTCGTCGAATTCGGAATGGGTGCCGAGGGAGATGTTCAAGCGCGCCATGCATGACCTGCATCCCGACATCGCGAACCTTAACGCCCGGTATGTATTCTCGAGCGGCCCTGCGCTTCCAGCGGGCCAGCAATTCGACGTGATCATCGATATGCGCCGGTTGCGGCAGTTCTACACCGACAATTGATCGGATCAAAGACCGAGAAAGTCGCTCACCCGTTTGTAGAGGATGGCGGCCTTGACCCCCGCCGGCCAGAAGGCGTGCAGCGCAATGGTCTTCATATCCGTCACCGGCATGTCGATCGGAGCATCGGGTCGCATGATTCGCCGCGCAAGTTGCGCACCCATCGCGGTGGCCATCGCCACCCCACGACCATTGTAGCCCAATGAAACCACCACTCCCGGCGCCGGTTGGTGAACGTGCGGATACTGATCGCTCGTCATGGCGAGACGCCCTCCCCAGGCATGCGTCCAGGGCACTCCCGCGAGGACGGGCCAGAGCCTGCGCGCGTAGGCCAGAAGGTGCGGGAGGGCGCGGACGGAATGGATTTCCCGCATCGGTCCGCGACCGCCGATGAGCAGACGCTGCCCGGAATCGACACGGTAATACACGGTGATCGCACCGCTTTCGTAGAGAACCGAGCGGCCGGGCATGATGGAGCGGCTGATCGACTCGGGAAGCCGTGAGGAGGCCGCAATGGCCCCGAACAGGGGAACGATCGTGCGGCGTAGGTCGGGCCATAGGCGATCCGTGTAGCCGTTCGTGGCAAGCACCAGGTGCGCAGCCACCACGGAGCCGCCCGCGGTCTCGAGGCGCCATGCGCCCGCTTCTCGCTTTGCCTTGAGCACCCGCGTCCCGCCGTGCACCGCCGCCCCCACGCGGATCGCCGCCTGCGCCAGGCCGCGGGCAAAGCTGAGTGGATTGAGATCTCCGCCGCGCCGATCGAGCATCGCACCGATGTAGCGATCAGTCCCGGTCAGTGCGGAAATGGCGGCGCCCTCCAGATACTCAACCGGAGCGCCGCGGCGCGCGAGTTGCTCGAGCGTGGAGCGAATCGCGGCGGCATGCTTGGGACGTACGGCCGCGCGCAGGGTTCCGTTGCGCCGCGCATCGCACGCAATGCCATGCCTTTGGATGAGATCGAACACCAGCGACGGCGCTGCGCCGGCGAGCGCATTCATGCGACGTCCGAGATCCGGTCCGAAATCGCGCTCGACCGCGTCCGGGTCAAGCTTCAATCCCGGATTGACCTGTCCACCGTTGCGCCCCGAAGCGCCGAATCCCGGCTCCTCCGCCTCCATGAGCACCACCGTCGCGCCGGCCTCGGCGGCGTGTAGCGCGGTGGAGAGTCCGGTGATTCCACCACCCACGATGGCCACATCGGCACGCACCGCCCCCTCGAGGGGCGGCGTCGGCGGTGCTGGCTCGGCAGTGTCAAGGTAGAGCAACGACATGTTTTTCGGGGAGCTTGCCAGTTTGCGCGGACGGCGCGCGCGCGTCTTGATTCAGATCACGGCCGCGTCCATCATCGGATCAACTCAAACGGGACGGAACACAATGCAATATGAAGGTGTGGGCGGGCTGATCGTACTGGTCGCGGACGTTTGGGCGATCGTGAATATTTTTCAAAGCGGCGGAAGCACGGGCGATAAGGTGTTATGGACGGTGCTGGTGCTCTTGCTGCCCATTCTCGGATTCATTCTCTGGTATTTCTTCGGACCGCGTACCGGGCGCGCGTGACCGGCGAGGGCCACCTCAGTTGACCCGAGCTTCGGCGATCGGCCGCTGCGGGCCGGTCAACATTGCGGCCTCGTAGTAGCTGTCGCGTAGCGCCGAATCCACCGCGGCGAAAAGCCGCTCACGCGCGATGTGAGACTCCGGTCCCGGGGGGTTGGCCATCGTTTCTAAATGAAACACGGTCGTGTCCAGAGCCTTTTGCAATTTCTGCGCGCGGTCAGCCGATGCGCCGGTTGCATTTCTCGCGGCCAGAACGCTCCGATCGAGTAACCGCAGTTCGCGGGTGAGCGCCGCCAATTGACGGGTGCAACGTTCCACAGCCGCGACCGCACGGGGACTTTCGAACCCCGCCAGCGCCCGCACGTCTTCCCGCGCGCCCTTGAGAACTCGGTCCAGCCGGTCGAGCCATTCGATCCACGAAAGCGAAATATGCATGCTTGCAGTCCTATGAAGGGGGGCTCTTAGGATCGGCTCAACCGCGCGTCGATAAGCGCTATTATTTTGGACGGCCAGAGTACCTTCGTTCAGAAGGCGTGGCCAGAGTGGCAACGACCGACATGCGGTCGGTACGTATAATCTTTCGATAAATGTCTTTTAACTCTCTGAAAAAACACATAAATTAGGAACATAATGCGACGACTCGGTCATGAGGGGCATCAGCTCCACGGTCTCTCCTGGCTACGCGCCAGTGTCCTCGGTGCCAACGACGGCATCGTGTCGACCTCCAGCCTGATCTTGGGCGTTGCCGCCGCGCATTCCAGCCATTCCAGCATCGTCCTGAGCGGCATTGCTGGGCTGGTGGCCGGAGGCATGTCGATGGCCATCGGCGAATACGTCTCCGTGCATTCGCAGGCGGACAGCGAAGCGGTGGCGCTCGCGCAGGAGCGCGAGGAGCTCAAGCATGACCCCGTCGGGGAACGTCGAGAGCTCACCGAGATTTACGTCCGCCGCGGTTTGGAGTCGGGTCTTGCCCGGCAGGTGGCCGAGCAACTGATGGCGCACGATGCCCTTGCCGCTCACGCGCGCGATGAGCTTGGTTTTTCCGCGCGCTCGGTCGCGCGTCCTCTGCAAGCCGCCGGCGCGTCCGCGGGCAGCTTCGCCATGGGAGCAATAATTCCTCTGTTGGTCGCATGGTTATCGAATGCATCGTATGTGATTCCGCTGACCGTCGCGGGCTCGCTGATCAGCTTGTTCGTGTTGGGCGCCATTTCCGCGAGGGCGGGCGGCGCGCACGTGCTGACGGCCGCTTTGCGGGTGACGCTGTGGAGCGCCTTGGCGATGGGAGTGACCGCGGGAGTCGGTGCGTTGATGGGCATTGCGGCCTGAAACTTTATTAAAGTAAATGATCATCTTATGCTTGCAAATACTATAATAAACAAGAAAATTGTATTGGCTTCCCGACCGCAGAAAGCTGCCACGCTCGAATGCTTCCGGCTGGAGTCTTCACCGGTCGAAGAGCTGCGCGAGGGCGAACTGTTGCTGCGTACCGTTTGGCTGTCGCTCGACCCCTATATGCGGGGCCGAATGAGCGATGCGCCTTCTTATGCACCACCCGCTGCCATCGGCCACGTGATGACCGCTGAAACGGTAGCGCGTGTCGAGCGCTCGCGTCATCCCGACTACCGCGAGGGGGACTGGGTATTGGCACCGAGCGGCTGGCAAGAGTATGCGGTGTCGAGTGGTCAGGGAATATTGAAACTGCCGCCGCAGATCGGCTCGCCGTCGCATGCACTCGGCGTCCTCGGCATGCCGGGCTTCACCGCCTTCGTTGGCCTGCTCGACATCGGCCAACCGCGGCCCCGGGAGACCGTGGTGGTGGCCGCAGCGACAGGCGCGGTGGGGTCCATGGTCGGGCAAATCGCGAAGCTCAAGGGCTGCCGCGTCGTCGGCGTGGCCGGCGGCGCCGACAAGTGCGCCTGGGGCTTGCAGGGCCTCCGGTTCGACGCCTGCATCGATCACCACTCGCAGGACTTCGCGGTGAAACTCGCGGCGGCGTGTCCGAACGGCATCGACATCTATTATGAGAACGTCGGCGGCAAGGTTTTCCGGGCCGTCGTGCCGCTGCTCAACGCGCATGCGCGCATCCCGGTTTGCGGGCTCATTTCTCAATATAACGAGCCCCCCCAGCCGACCTCCGCTGAATCGGTACCCGGCTTGATGCGCCAGATCCTGGTCAAGCGCCTAACCCTGCGCGGATTCATCATCTCCGACGGCTTCGAGCATCGCCGTCCGGACTTTCTCGACTCGATGAGCGCGTGGCTGCGCGAGGGCAGGATCAAGTACCGCGAAGACATCGTCGAGGGGCTGGAAAACGCGCCTGCCGCCTTTCTGGGACTTCTGGCGGGGCGCAATTTTGGAAAGCTGGTGGTCCGCGTGAGCGCCGACGCGTGAGCCCTGGGATCGAGACATCGGCTTTGTTGCGTGTCGCGCAGATGCAAGAGGCCGACCGCCTCACGGAAGCGGCAGGCATCTCCGGCCGCGAGCTCATGCAAAACGCAGGTACCGCCGTCGCCCGGGAGGCGATGGCCCGCTGGTCGGCGCGTCGCGTCGCCGTGCTATGCGGACCCGGCAATAATGGGGGCGATGGTTTCGTCGCCGCGAGTGTGCTCAAGTCCGCCGGTTGGCCGGTGAGGGTCGCACTGGTGGGGCATGTCGGCGCGCTGCACGGCGATGCCGCTTTTCACGCCGCCCGCTGGACGGGCCCGGTCGAACCGCTCGATGCACGCGTTCTGGAGGGGGCTGAACTTGTCGTGGATGCGCTTTTCGGCGCGGGCCTGAGCCGGCCGCTCGGGGCGGACGTGGCGCGGGTGCTGCACGCCGCCGCCGACCGTGGAATCGACTTGGTCGCCGTCGACGTGCCGAGCGGAGTTATGGGCGACACCGGCGAGTCGTTCGACGCCGTCAAGGCCAGTCTCACCGTGACGTTCACGCGCAAGAAGCCCGGACATCTGCTGCTGCCCGGGCGCCATCTGTGCGGAACACAGGTCCTCGCAGACATCGGAACGCCGGCGAGCGTGCTCGGGCGGATTGACATCGATACCTGGGAGAACGGCCCTGCCCTGTGGCGTCATCAGCTGCCTCAGATCGAGGCTTCGGGGAATAAATACACCCGGGGGCATGCCCTGCTGGTGGGCGGTTACCCCACCACCGGCGCGGCGCGCATGGCGGCGCGGGCCTGCGCGCGCATGGGCGCAGGCCTTACCACCATTGCGGTACCGGAACGCGCACTCGACGTATACGCAGCAGCGCTGACCAGCATCATGGTCAGGCCGCTCGCGAGCGCTTCGGACGTGCCGCATCTGTTGGGCGATCGGCGCTTCAGCGCCCTTATGATCGGTCCGGGGGCGGGCACGGGAGCAGAGACCCGCGAGCGTGCGCTCGCGATGCTCGGCAGCGGCCGCCCGGTGGTGCTCGACGCCGATGCGATCACCGTATTTGCGCAGGACCCGCAGGTGTTGTTCACCGCCGTCCGCGACCCCTGCGTGCTCACGCCGCACGATGGAGAGTTCGCCCGCTTGTTCGACGCATCGGGAGACAAGCTGACCCGGGCGAGGCGTGCGGCCCGGGAGAGCAAAGCGATGATCGTGCTGAAGGGCGCGGATACCGTGATCGCGGCCCCCGACGGAAGGGCCATCATCAACGACAACGCGCCCCCCACGCTCGCAACCGGCGGGTCGGGCGACGTCCTCGGAGGCATGATCCTGGGCCTTTTGGCTCAGGGCATGGACGCCTTCGCGGCGGCCGCGGCTGCGGTCTGGCTGCACGGCGCCGCGGCCCGGGCGTTCGGACCGGGTCTGCTGGCGGAGGATTTGCCGGATTTACTGCCGGGCGTGCTGCGTCAGCTCGCGTGACCGCCTGGTTGCCGCCATTCACCGCGCACTCGCTCGTCGTCGTACTGAGCCTGCTCACCTACGTCCTCACCACGCGCGTGGAACACGAGCGGCGTCCGCCCGCGACCGCCATCGGATGGGTGCTCGGAATGATCGCACTGCCCTACGCCGCGCTGCCCATGTACTTGCTGTTCGGACGTCGCAAGCTGCCGCGGCGAATTGTTCCGTGCTTGTCGGCGCCCTCTCCCGCCCGGCACTGGGCGGAGGGTCTCATCGAGAGCTTCGGCCTGCCGGGGGCCTCCCCGTCGAGGGTTCGCATGCATCAGGACGGGGACGAGGCGCGCGCCGCCTTGTTCGAGACAATGCGCCGCGCGAAGCGCCGCCTCGACCTCTGTACCTACATATTGGGTCGTGATGCGTTCGGCGAGGAGGTCACCGAGCAGCTCCTCGCGTGTGTCGAGCGCGGCGTCCGCGTGCGCTTTCTGATTGACGGCGTCGGTGCCATCTGGCTGCCGCGATCCTGGTTCAAACGGATGCGGGCGGCCGGCGCGGAGATCGCCGTGTTCTCGCCGCTCCTCGCACGCAAGACTCCGGGCCCGCGCAACCTGCGCAATCACCGCAAATGGGTGATTGCCGATGGGGAACTGCTCTGGAGCGGCGGTCGCAATCTCGCCGCCGAATACTTCTGCGGAGCGTCCGGCGTCGCGCCATGGGCCGATTTGTCGTTCGATCTCGAAGGGTCGGTGGCGGCATCGGCGGCGAACCAATTCGAGTCGGACTGGACTGCTGCGGGGGGGGAGCCCGCGGCGCGCGCCGCCATTGCAGCGGGCGCCGATGCGGCGGGCCGCGCGCAATTTCTGCCGAGCGGACCCGACCAGACCGAAGACACCGTACGCTCGCTGCTGATCGATGCCTGCTTCCACGCGAAGGAGCGCATGCTCGCGGTCACACCTTACTTCGTGCCCGACGCAAGCCTCGAGACCGCGATCCGTCTCGCCGCCCGCCGCGGCGTGAAGATCGATCTGTGTATTCCGGCCAAATCGAATCACCGGCTGGCGGACTTCGTGCGCTACCGCTCGCTGCGCGCATTGTCGAGTGCCGGGGTTTCGATCCATCTGCTGAACGACATGAACCACGCGAAGGCGGTGGTATTCGACCGCAGCCTCGCCCTTTGCGGCTCGCCCAATTTGGACTCGCGCAGCCTCTTGCTCAATTACGAGTCCGCGGTCGTGTTCTACGACAAGATTCAGATCGAGTGGCTGGCGACGTGGATTCACGACCTCATTCCGCAATCGCACGCGTTCGAAAACCGCGCCCCGGGATTGTGGCGCGATCTGGCGGAGGGGTTGCTGCTGACCGTCGCCTATCAGCTGTAGGAGGTTCCCTACATGGGATTATTCGATCCATCGCGAGTGCACGCATAGTATTCTGTCGCGTGCAGGGCGGGTTGCAGGTGCCACGTGGAGTTCAAGGATTATTACAAAGTGATGGGCGTGGCGCGCGATGCCACCGAGGCGCAGATCAAGCAAGCCTATCGCAAGCTCGCCCGTAAATACCATCCCGATGTGAGCAAGGAGCCTAACGCCGAGGCTCGATTCAAGGAAGTGGGCGAAGCGTACGAAGTGCTCAAAAGCCCGGAAAAACGCGCCGCGTACGACCGCCTCGGGTCCGGTCCGCGCCCGGGTGAGGATTTCCGTCCCCCGCCGGACTTCGGATCCGGGTTCGAATTCGCGGGCGCCGGGCCGTCGGGTGGCGGCGAGGATTACAGCGATTTTTTCGAGTCGCTGTTCGGACGCGCGGGAGCGGGCGCGAATCGCGGCCGGCATCATTTTGATACCGGGCGCGGCGAGGATCATCATGCCAAGATCATGCTCGACCTCGAGGCGGCACTGCAGGGCGGATCACGAAGTTTCACGCTGCGCATGCCTGAACTAGACGCCGATGGCCGGCTGGCAATGCACGAGCGGGTGCTCAACGTACAGATACCGAAGGGCATTCTTCCCGGGCAGACGATCCGGCTGGCAGGCCAGGGATCCCGTCCGCCCCAGACGGCCGGACAAGCGGCCGCCCCAGACGGTGACCTGTACATCGAAGTCGAGTTTCAGCCGCATCCCTTGTATCGGATCGATGGCCGCGATTTGTATCTCGATCTGCCGGTGGCGCCGTGGGAAGCGGCGCTCGGCGCCGGCGTGAAGACCCCGACGCCCGGCGGGGTGGTGGATTTGAAAATCCCGGCCGGCTCGCATGCCGGCACCAAATTGCGTCTCAAGGGCCGCGGGATGCCCGCTTCGCCCGCGGGCGATTTTTACGTCGTACTGCAAATCGCATTGCCGCCCGCATCCGACGAGAAGACCAAGGCGGCCTATCGCGCCCTGTCGGAGGCGATGCCGTTCAATCCCCGTGCAAGCCTCGGAGTGTAAGCCATCATGTCCTTGCCCGATGAAACCTATTTGACCGGTGAGATCTTCGATGAAAGATCCGCCCTGAGCGTGAACGATCTGACCCGCATGTTCGCCGTGGACGAACGGCGTATCGTCGAGTGGGTGGAGGAAGGCGTCATCAGCGTTATCGAAGTGGATGGCGCTCATTGGCGCATCAGCGGCACGCAGCTGCGCCGGGCGAGGATCGCACTGCGGTTGGAACGCGATCTCGGCGTCAATCCCGCTGGCGTCGCGCTGGTACTCGAATTGCTCGAAGAACTCGAGCGATTCCGCCGTGAGCACGGCAGGGGCCGCTCATGAGTGCGCCACTGCGTGCGCCACTGCGTGCGCCACTGCGTGCGCCACTGCGTGCGCCACAATCGGATGCGTTCGTGTTCTTCGGCGCGACCGGCGACCTTGCATTCAAGCAAGTGTTTCCGGCACTCAACGCGCTGGTGAATCGGGACGGCCTCGACATTCCGATCATTGGCATGGCGCGGGCCGGATGGGACCTTCAGAAGCTTCGCGCCCGTGCGCGCGACAGCCTGGAGAAGGCGGGCAAATTTTCCGCGGCGGAGTTCGAGAAACTTTCGGCGCAGCTGCGTTACGTGGACGGCGATTACACGGATCCCTCGACATTCCAAAAATTACGCAGGGAGCTCGGTTCGGCGGCACGCCCGATCCATTACCTCGCCATTCCGCCGAGCATGTTCACCAGCGTCGTGCAGGGTCTGGCGAAATCCGGCTGTGCGGAAAATGCGCGGGTCATCGTCGAAAAGCCGTTCGGTCGGGATCTCGCCTCGGCGCAAGCGCTCGACAACACCCTGCATGAGGTGTTTGCGGAGGAGTCGATCTTCCGCATCGACCATTACCTCGGCAAGGAGGCGGTGCAGAACCTGCTGTTCTTCCGCTTTGCGAACACGTTCCTCGAGCCCATCTGGAATCGACACTTCGTCAAGGACGTGCAGATCACCATGGCCGAGTCGTTCGGAGTCGAAGGTCGGGGGGCATTCTATGAGGAGACGGGCGCGGTGCGCGACGTGGTGCAGAATCATCTTCTGCAGGTGATTTCGCTGCTTGCCATGGATCCGCCGCCGGGTGGTCAGGAAGCCGGCGCGCACCAGGCCGAGAAGCTGCGGCTGTTTCGCGCCATGCGGCCGCTCGATCCGCATCAGGTGGTACGCGGTCAGTTTCGCGGCTACCGCGACGAGAAAGGGGTGAAGTCCGATTCGCAGGTGGAAACCTTCGTGGCGCTCAAGCTGCTCATCGACACCTGGCGCTGGGCGGATGTGCCATTCTATGTGCGCACCGGAAAGTGCCTGCCGATCACCGCCACGCAGGTCGTCGTCACCTTGAAGAAACCTCCGCTTCCGCTCTTCGAGGCGGGCGGCGCGATGCCCCGAAATTATTTTCGCCTGCGGCTGAGCCCCGAAGTGGTAATTGGCGCCGGCGCGCTGGTAAAGCGCAGCGGCGAGGAAATGCATGGGGAGCCGGTGGAGTTGATCGCCCGCCACCATACCCAGAGCGACAAATCTCCCTACGAGCGCCTGCTGGGCGATGCAGTACGCGGCGATACCGCGCTGTTCACCCAGGACGATTGTGTCGAGGCGGCGTGGCGGGTCGTCGATCCCGTGCTGCACGGCCCCCTCCCGGTGGTGCAGTACGATGCGGGGACGTGGGGTCCCACAGAGGCGGACAAGATCCTCGAGCGCGGCGACAGCTGGCACAATCCGACCGCCGAGACCTCCGCGCCGTGCTGACCGAGGGTGAGGTGGTCTTCCTCTTGGATGTGGACAATACGCTGTTCGACAACGATGCTTTCGCGGAGGCGTTGGGTGCGCAGCTCGAAAATTGGTTTGGTGTCGAGCATCGAACGCGCTACTGGCGGATCTTCGAGGAACTGCGGGCGAAATTCGGCGTTGCGGATTACCTGGGAAGTCTGCAGGCGTTTCGGGCAGGCGTGGAAGATGACCCCAAGCTGCTGCAGATGTCGAAGTTCCTGCTGGAATTCCCGTTCGCGAAGCTGCTCTTCCCCGGCGCGCTCTCGGCCATCGCGCATCTTCGCACGATGGGACGAGCGGTGATATTGTCGGACGGCGATGTAGTGTTCCAGCCGCGCAAGGTTCAGCATGCCGGCATCTGGGACGCGGTGCAGGGAGCGGTGCTGATTTACCTGCATAAGGAACGGGTGATGGATCACGTGCAGAAGCGCTTCCCGGCCCCGCATTACGTGGTGGTGGACGACAAGCCCAATCTGCTGGCCGCTATGAAGCTCGTCATGCAGGAGAAATTGACCACGGTATTCGTCCGGCAGGGGCACTATGCCCTGGCCGCCGGGTCCAACTCGGTGACGCCGCCGCCCGATCTTGTGATCGAGCGCATCGGCAACCTCATGACCCTCAACTCATCGGATTTCAAGGTGCGACCATGACCACGACACAAGAGCTGCATAAACTCGGACAGAGTCTTTGGCTCGACCACATCACGCGAGGCATTCTCGATGACGGCACACTCAAGCGTTACATCGACGAGCTGTCGGTCACCGGGCTGACCTCCAACCCGACGATTTTCGACGAAGCCATCGGCGGCTCCTCCCTGTACGACCAGAGCATCCGGCAGAAGGCGCGCGGCGGTTTGTCGGGCGAGACCTTGTTCGTCGAACTCGCGCTCGAGGATTTGCGCCGCGCCGCCGACCTGTTCCGGCCCGAGTTCGAGCGCACCCGGGGAATCGACGGTTGGGTTTCGATGGAGGTGTCGCCGCTCATCGCGAGCGACACGAAGGCGACCATCGAGGCGGCGAAGCGCATCCATCAGCTCGCCGACCGTCCGAACCTCTACGTGAAGATCCCGGGCACCCGAGAGGGCGTCCCCGCGATCGAGGAAGCCATCTTCGCCGGCGTACCGGTCAATGTCACCTTGCTGTTCTCGCGCGAGCAATATCTCGCCATCGCGGAGGCCTACATGCGGGGCATCGAGCGGCGCATCGCGTCCAAGCTCGATCCGAAGGTAAGTTCGGTCGCCTCGATCTTCGTCAGCCGCTGGGATCGGGCGGTTGCCGGCAAGGTGCCGCCGGAATTGGCCAACCGGTTGGGAATCGCCATCGCCGGCCGCATCTACCGGGCACACTGCGACCTGCTCGAGAGCGGGCGTTGGCGCGATCTGGCGGCCGCCGGCGCGCCCAAGCAACGCATGCTGTGGGCGAGCACCGGCGTGAAGGACCCGAAGGCGCCGCAGAGCCTGTACGTCGAGGCGCTGGCCGCCCCCGAGACCATCGATACCATGCCGGAGAAGACCCTCCTCGCCTATGCAAAGGAGGGCAAGATCCGCGGGGTGATGCCGACTGACGGGGCCGAGGCGGAGAAGACCTTGGCACGCTTTACCGCGGCGGGGGTCGACCTTGACGCCGTGGCCAAGCAGCTGCAGATCGAGGGCGCGCAATCGTTCGTCAAATCGTGGACGGAACTCATGCAGAGCCTGCACGACAAGAGCAAGGAGCTGGCCGAATCATGAGCGGGAGAATCGACTCCTTGGCGGGCGAGCCGGCGCCGGCGGCACGGCTCGCCAACATCCCAAAGCTCATCACCGCCTATTACACCCTCAAGCCCGACCCGGCGGTCGCCGCTCAGCGCGTCGCCTTCGGTACGTCGGGACACCGCGGCAGCTCGCTCGAGTCGAGTTTCAACGAAGTGCACGTGCTGGCCGTCACCCAGGCGATCTGCCAGTACCGCAAGCAAAAGGGCATCGACGGGCCGCTGTTTCTCGGCTTCGACACCCACGCCCTGTCCACGCCCGCTTTCGCCACCGCTATCGAAGTCCTCGCCGCGAACGGAGTCGAGGTCATGACGGCGGCGGCCGACGAATACACCCCGACCCCCGCGGTATCTCACGCCATCCTGACTTACAATCAGGGCCGTACCAGCGGGTTCGCGGACGGCATTCTGATCACGCCCTCCCACAACCCGCCCGACAGCGGCGGATTCAAATACAATCCGCCCGACGGCGGTCCTGCGGACACGGAAGTCACGTCCTGGATCGAGTCCAAAGCCAATGCGCTCATCGAGTCCGGCCTCGCCGCTGTGGCGCGCATGGATTTTGCCCGCGCGCGGCGCGCGGCCACCACCCATCCACACGACTTTCTGGGCCGCTACGTGGAGGACCTCGCGCTCGTGGTCGACCTGGAGGTGATCCGCGGCGCTCGCATTCGTATGGGCGTCGATCCGCTGGGCGGTGCAGGCGTGCACTACTGGGCCCGCATCGCGGAGCGCTACGGAATCGATCTGCACGTGGTCAACGACGCGGTCGATCCGACATTTGCCTTCATGACGCTGGACTGGGATGGCAAGATCCGCATGGACCCCTCCTCCCCGTATGCAATGCACCGACTCATCGGCCTCAAGGACAAATACGATATTGCCTTCGCCTGCGATACGGATCACGACCGGCACGGGATCGTCACCGCGAGCACCGGCCTTTTGCCTCCCAACCATTATCTCTCGGTGGCCATCGACTACCTGTTCCGCCACAGGCCGGGGTGGAAGGCGGGTGCGCGCGTCGGCAAAACCATCGTCTCGAGCGCACTCATCGACCGCGTGACGGCGCGCCTCGGTCGCTCGCTGTACGAAGTGCCCGTGGGGTTCAAGTGGTTCGTACCCGGCTTAAGCTCGGGCGACCTCGGCTTCGGCGGTGAGGAAAGCGCCGGGGCTTCTTTCCTGAAGATGGACGGCGGTGCGTGGAGCACGGACAAGGACGGCATGGCGCCCTGCCTGCTTGCGGCGGAAATGACGGCGCGCAGCGGCCGCGATCCTGGGGAGGCATATCGTGCGCTGGTGCAAGATCTGGGGGAGCCGTTCGCCGATCGCATCGACGCTCCGGCGACTCTGGAACAGAAGAAAAAGCTCTCCAAGCTCGACCGATCGCAGGTGCGGATCGAGCTGCTCGCCGGCGAGCGCATCGAGTCGGTGTTGACCCGTGCGCCGGGAAACGATGCGCCGATCGGCGGCGTCAAGGTATGCGCGAAGAACGGCTGGTTCGCGGCGCGACCGTCGGGCACGGAGAACATTTATAAAATCTATGCCGAGAGCTTTTTGGACAGCGGACATCTGGCCAAGATCTTGAGCGACGCGCAGGCCATCGTCGACGCTTCGCTCGCGCATTAGCCGGGGCAACGCAGCCTTGGGCGTCGCGTTGACCGAGGCCGCGAAACGGCTCCTCCCCTGGCTGGTGGCCGTCGGCTTCTTCATGGAGGCGCTCGACACCACCATCCTCAACACCGCCGTCCCGGACATCGCACACGCGCTCAAGGTGCCTCCCCTGGACATGAAGGCCGTGCTCGCGAGCTATACGCTGAGCCTTGCGGTGTTCATCCCGATTTCGGGCTGGGTGGCCAATCGTTTCGGGACGCGGCGGGTTTTCGCGTCCGCCATCGGGATATTCACGCTCGGCTCCTTCCTGTGCGGCATCTCCACCAACATCCACCTGCTGGTAGCTTGCCGGATCCTGCAGGGCTGCGGCGGCGCCATGATGCTGCCCGTGGGCCGCCTCACCATGGTGCGCACCTTCGCGAAATCCGAATTGATCCGCGCGATGAGCTTCGTAGCCATTCCGGGGCTCATCGGTCCGATGCTCGGGCCGCTGCTCGGCGGACTGATCATCGGCTATTTCCATTGGAGCGTGATTTTCTTCGTCAACATCCCGATCGGGCTGGCGGGTCTTTTTCTGGTGCGCAAACATCTGCCGAATTACGTGGCGGAGAGAAATTATCCCCTGGACTTCGTCGGGCTGGTGCTTTTCGGGGCGGGCGTTTCGCTCTTGTCTTACGTGCTCGAAGTGTTCGGCGAGCACACGCTCGGCGGGCGCGAGGTCGTCGGGCTCCTGACGATCTCGGCGGCACTGCTCGCCGCCTACGGCCTGCATTCGGTCCGCACGCGCCATCCGCTCCTGCGTCTGAGCCTGGTGCGCATTCGAAGCTTCCGGGTGGCGGTTTCGGGCAACTTGCTGACCCGTCTGGGGATCGGCGGCCTGCCGTTCTTGCTGCCCCTCCTCTACCAGGTGGGGTTGAGCTACACGCCGATCCAATCCGGACTCATGATCATGCCGCAGGCACTGGCTGCCATCAGCTTCAAGTTCACGCTGCCGGTCATTCTCAGAAGGTTCGGCTACCGGCAGGTCTTGATCGCGAACACCATCATGCTCGGAGTGATGCTGATGCTGTTCTCGCTGATCGATGTGGGCACTCCCGGATGGCTGATTGCAGTCCTTGCCTTTGCGTTCGGATTCTTCACCTCGACCCAGTACACCAGCATGAACACGCTGGCATTCGCGGACGTGAGCGGCGAGCAGGCGAGCGGCGCGAGCACGATCGCGAGCACGGTGCAGCAGATGGCGGTGAGCTTCGGCGTGGCCTCCGCCTCGTTGGCGGCGGCGATGTTCATTCCGGATCACACCCGCGCCAGCGGGCCGGAGATGATCCGCGGGATTCATCTGGCGCTGCGTTTGCTGGGTGCCTGGACCATCCTGTCGACCATCGTGTTCAGCGAGCTCAAAGCGAGCGACGGCGACGCGGTGAGCGCGCACAAAGCGGGAGTTGCGGCGGGATGATCACCGGCCTGCAACGAACGCATGGCGCCCCGCCGCTCGCTACCATTCGGAATATCCAGGACGCTCCTCGACCCGGTAGCCTTCGGGAAGATCCCATAGCGATGCACTCGGGTTGCCCGGGTGCACCGATGTGAGCGTGACTTCGCGAATCAGGCTGCCATATTTGAATTCACGGATGAGCAGCGGCACGCCGCCCAGATGGAGCAAATCCGGCCACCAGTCGGCGAGACCGAAGTCCACGCCGAGCGCCAGCTTGCCACCCTGCCGGAAAGCGCTCAGTACGTGCATTCCCTCCAAGATGTCCGAACCGCCGGCGACGGCGGCCGGCGGTGCGACGCAAAGCTCCAATCGCTTCTCGTCGCTTTCGCGCTCCTCCCAGATCCGGCACGCATGCCCGTCGACCGACTCGAACCGTACCGTCATGGCGTACGCACGCGGCGCGGATGCGAGCAGCCTCGCGCTGGCTTGCTTCAGATCCGAGGCCTTGCGCTCGGCCGCCGCGCGATCATCGGCCGCCGCCGCCGCCGCCGCGTCCTGCAGCTGCCTCACGGCATCGGCATAGTGCGCAACGACCTGGCTCAATGTCGCGTTTGGCAGAACGCGGACGGTCCGCGACGCCTCGTCGATCACATAAACCGTCTGGTTCTTGAACAGGTACACCGCTTTGGCATTGACCGCGCCGATGCGTACTTTGCCGCTTTCGACGAAGTATGGGGTGACCGAGGATCCGGGAGTGACCGCGGACCCGGGGGTGACCGGCGGCGACACGCGCGCCATGCTCGATTGATCGACCTCTTGGACGCTGAAGTCGTAGACGACTCCCGCGTTGGCGACAACTGGACAAATAAGCAGCGCGAAGGCATACCTCAAAGCCGAAGTTCCCCCAACCGTGATGAAGAACGCAGAGTATCAAAATTTCAATGATTCGCTTTCTTCAACCCGAATGGCTCTGGCTGCTCGCGTGGGTGCCGCTGGCGCTGATCTGGCGCGGTCGGCCGGGGCCCGTGGCCGCGATCCAGTATTCCGATGTGGGTCTCGCGCGCGAGATCGCCAGGGCGAGCCGCAGCCGCGCCGGACGTTGGCTGTGGCTGCTGGCGATCTTGGCTGGCGTGCTGATGATCGTGGCCCTCGCCCGCCCGCAGCGCCTGCACAGCCGCACCGTGGTGACCCTCAACGGCATCGACATCGTGCTGGGGCTCGACATTTCCGGGTCCATGCAGGCGCTCGACTTCGCCGTCGGCCAGAAGCGCATCAACCGCATCGAAGTGGTCAAATCGGTGGTCTCGACCTTCATCGAGGAACGCTCGGATGACCGCATCGGCCTGATCGCCTTTGCCGGAGTTCCCTTCCTGATCAGTCCGCTCACTCTGGATCACGACTGGCTGCAACAGAACCTGAGCCGCCTGAGCGTCACATCGGTGGACGACGGCACCGCCATCGGATCGGCGATCGCCGCCTGCGTCAATCGGCTGCGCCTGACCGGCGCGAAATCCAAGGTGGTCATCCTGCTCACGGACGGGGTGAACAATACCGGAAAAATCAGCCCGCTGGCGGCAGCCGAAGCGGCCAAATCGATGGGGGTGAAGATATACACGATCGGGGTCGGCGCGCGCGGCAAGGCTCCCATTCCGGTCAAAGACGCATCCGGCCACGTGCACGTGATCATGGCCGACGTGGACGTGGACGAAAAAACCCTGCAAGCGATCGCAAACGAGACCGGCGGCAGGTTCTACCGGGCTACCGACACCGATTCCCTGCAGAAGATCTACGAGGAGATCAATCGCTTCGAGAAGACCGCACAGACGGTGCAGAGGTTCGAACACATCGAGGAGCTGTACCCTTGGGCCCTGATTCCGGCCCTCGCGATCCTCGGCCTGGCGTCCCTCATCCAGCACACCCGGCTGCGCAGGTTGCCGTGAAGTTCAGTGATCCGTGGTGGCTGCCGGCCGGGGCCTTCGGGTGCCTGATGCTGATCGGCATGTGGTACCGGTATGACGCCCGCCAGAAAACGGCGCTGAAGCAGTTCGTCGCGGCGCACCTGCTGCCGCAACTGACCCGCTCGATATCGGTCGCTGGGCGGCGCACGCGACGCGGGCTGTACCTCGCGGCCGTGGCATGCCTGTTCTTGGCATTGTCGGGACCGCGGGTGGGGTATCGGTGGGAAGCGATCACGCGGCGCGGGTACGACATCGTGTTCGCGCTCGACACGTCGCGCAGCATGTCCACGCCGGACGTGAAGCCTGATCGCTTGACACGGGCGAAATTCGCGATCGACGACTTCACCGCACAGCTGGACGGGGATGCCGTGGGCATTGTCGCGTTTGCGGGCCGCGCCTTCCTCGTCTGCCCGATCACGCTCGACTACGCCGCGTTCCGGGAATCCTTGAGCCTCATCGATACCAACACCATTGCGCGCGGCGGCACCAACCTCTCGTCGGCCATTCGCGAGGCCCGCAGCGCACTCGAGCGTCGACCCGGCAGCGACAAGGTATTGATTCTGGTCACGGATGGCGAAGATTTGGAAGGCGATTCGCTCGCCGCCGCCCGTAGCGCGCAGCGGGAGGCGGGGTTGAAAATCTTTACCGTCGGCGTCGGTACTGCTGCCGGCGAGCTCATTCCGGTGCCGCCCGAACAAGGGGGCGGATTCGTCAAGGACGACGCGGGGGCATTGGTAAAATCGCATCTGGACGAGCAGGCCCTCAAGGCGATTGCGGCGGCGGGCGGCGGCGTCTATGCGCCCCTCGGCACCCAGGGCGAGGGACTCGTATCGATATTCAAGGCGGTGTTTGGCTCCGTGGCAAAACATGATCTCGCAATCCGTCAGCGCAAGATTTACATCGAGCGCTATCAGTGGCCGCTGGCGGCCTCCATCGGGCTGCTGTTCGCGAGCCTCATGGTCGGCACACGACGCCGGCGTCCGGTTCGCGGTTCCGTGGGCACCGCCGTGTTGTCCGTACCCAGCCTTTTGTTGCTTATGTTGCCACCGGGCAGCGCCGTCCACGCGGCCGGCGCAAACCCGAACAGTGACGAGGAAAAAGGCACGTTCGACTATCGTTCCGGCCGATTTTCGCAGGCCGCGCAAGCCTTCCAGCAATCGATCGGCCGCATGCCGTCGAGCGACGCGCAGCGGTTGGCCATTCAAGAGGATGCGTACTACAACTTGGGCAACGCGCTGTATCGCACGGGCCAGTTGACCGAGAAGAGCGACCGTCAGACAACCATCGAAAAATGGACCGCGGCCATCAAGGCCTACGACACCGCGCTGCAGCTGCGTGCCGACGATGCCGACAGCAAATTCAACCGCGATTTGGTGGAGCGCAAGATTGAGGCCCTCCGACAACCGCCGCCTCCACCGAGCCAGGGCTCAGGCCAGGGCAACCCACCGCCGAAGGGAAGTCCGCCGCCGCAAGGCAAGCCGCCCAGCAACGACCCGCCACCGCCGCACGAAAGCCCGCCCCATGGGGGTCAGCCCGCGCCGCCAAGCGCCACACCCAGCGGCAGTGCGCCGCCCGCTCCGCCGACGGGCGAACCGCAGCCGCAGCGCCAGAACCCATCGCCCGGTGGTCCAGGTGAGATGAGTCCGGAGGAGGCGCGCGAGTTGCTCGATTCCGAGAAGGGCGACGAAAGACACACTCTCGCAGTCCCTCTGCAGCAGCCGGGCGCAGACCAGCCGCCGGAAAAGCCTTTCAAGAACTGGTGAGATGAACACGCATCCCCTCGATCGCGGGAAGCTCCTCGCCGCCTTCACCACCTGCCTCATTGCGGCCTCTGCATTCGCTTCCGCGCCGGTGTTCAACGAAACGCTCGTACCGTCGCAGATATCGATCGGAGAATCGGCGCAGCTCAGGATCAAGAGTTCGGGCGCCGACCGGCAGCCCCCGAAGCTGCCCGTGGTTCCCGGACTGGAATTTCGGGTCATCGAACAACTAGAGGGAGTCGAGCTCATTCACGGTGCGACGCTTGCCACGATCACCACCGTGATACGCGTGACGCCTCAGATCGCCGGCACTTTCGTCATTCCCGAGGTGTCCCCCGGGGCACAGCCGCTGATGCTGCGCGTGAACCCCGCGAACTTCGGCGGCTCTTCGATCCTGCGGCATGGAATCGCGGGGGAAACGACGACAGGCGACATTCGCATGATGGAGGACGACTCCGCCTTCCTGAGAATTCTGGCCGATCGTCGGGACGTCTACGTCGGTGAGACGGTTCCGATCGCGATCGAGTTGGGCGCACGCGCCGGAGCCGTCTCCTCGCTCAATGGGCTTCCGACGCTTACCGGAAACGATTTCACCCTCAACGACATGTCGCATCAGCCCGATCGCAAGGAAACCGTCATCAATGACGAGCCGTTCCTGGTGCTCACCTGGCATACGGTGATCGCGCCGGTCAAGCCCGGACAGTTCCCGCTTAGCGTCGAAGTTCCGCTCACCATTCGGATAAGCACGCGGCCCAAGCGCGAGGCACTTCTCGAGGATCAACTGGGCGATCCGTTCATGCAGCGCCGATTCGGCACCAGCGTGCGCAAGGACATCAAGGCGGTCAGTCCGCCATTCGTTCTGACCGTCGAGGCGCTTCCCGTGGAGGGTCGCCCGCGGGAATTCTCGGGTGCGGTCGGTGCCTTCCAGATCTCAAGCGATATCTCCTCGGCCACGGCGGCCGCCGGCGATCCCCTGACGCTGCGGATGCACGTTACGGGCTCCGGCAATTTCGATCGCGTCGACAGCGCGATGCTGATGCACGTCGAACGCTGGAAGACCTACCCGCCCACCTCGTCATTCAAGGCGGCCGATGCGCTCGGGTTCAAAGGCGAGAAAATATTCGAGCAACCCGTGATCGCCTCGACGGCCGGCGCGCAAGTACTCCCCGCCTTGACGTTCGCCTATTTCGACCCCTCGACCCGACATTACGAGACGGCCCGCAGCCCGCCGCTGAGCGTCATGGTATCCGCACCTGCTGCGGACGTCGTGCCGACGGCTTCGGCGGCGCCGTCCGGCGCGGCGCCTTCCGGCGCACCGCTTCTTCGTGAAGCGTGGTCTAGAGGGTTGCGACCCGACCGTACCACGCCCCGCGTGCTGGCGGATTCCCTGACCCCGCTGTATTTTCGGCCGCCGGTTGTGGCGATCGAGGCGGTTCTGGTGTTGGCGCTCGCCGGGTTCTGGCTGTGGCAACATGCCGTGCTTGCAGGCCGTAAGGGACTGCCGCGCGAGAAGGTTCTTCCCGACAACATCCGGCGCGCGCTCAACGAAATGGATGAAGCGGCGCGCACGGGAGATGGTGCACGCTTTTTTTCCCTGGCGCGGCACGCGCTGCAGGAGACCCTGGCCGCGCGCTGGCAGACGAGCGCCGCACTGATCACCTCGGGCGAAGTGGACGTGCGGCTCGGCCGCGATGGCGAAGCGCTGCAGATTCGCCGGCTGTTCGCGCGCGCGGATGAGGTCGCTTACGCCGGTCAAGCGATTCGCACCGAGGAGTTGACGCACTGGAGCGAGTTGGTGCACCGCCAGGCCTTGGGAGCGCCGTCGTGAACCCGCGCTTCGTGCTCCTGGTTATCTGCCTGCTTGTTTGGGCGTGCGCCGGCCGTGCGCGGGCAGACGCGCAGATCCCGCCAAAGGTCTGGTCTTCGGCCGCCCTGTACAACCTGGGCAACGCCTACGCACGCGCGGGCAAACCCGGGCTCGCGGTGCTCAATTATGAGCGGGCGCGCTTGCTCGCGCCCAATGACTCGGATGTGGAGGCCAACTTACTTGTGGTTCGGCGCGCGCTGGAGCTGCCGACCGAACCGGAAGGCCGGCTACGTGCGGCGGTCGCAGGCGTCAGCCCGACGACGGCAGCGTGGATCGGCGTTGGCGGGTGGGCGTTGATTGCGACGGCTCTGCTCGCCGGACGTGCGTGCGCCCGCCGCCCATGGCTGCGTCGAACAGCGGTCATTGCCGGCGCTGCGCTGATCGGGTTCACCGTGGCGAACGGCGTGGCGCTATGGCCGAGATTGCACGAAGCGATCGTCATCGCCGGCGCAACGCCGGTCCGCGTGTCACCCGCCCCATTGGGCGATGCTTTGTTCACCCTCAAGGAGGCGGAGTTGGTCACGACGGCCGGCGAGCATGACGGTTTCGTGCTCGTGCGCAGCACCGCGGGCCGCACCGGCTGGGTCTGGCACGCCGATCTCGTGTCCGTTGTGCCGCAGCGCTAGACCGCGAGGCGCATCATTCCGATTTGATGGCGTGGCCGCCGAATTGATTGCGCATGGCGGCGAGCAGCTTGTCCGAAAACGAATCAGAGTCCTGTGAGCCGAACCGCGTGAACAACGAGGAAGTGATCACGAATGCCGGCACGCCGAGCTCGATGGCTTCGGCCGCGGTCCAGCGCCCCTCGCCCGAGTCGGAGACGTAGGGAGCGATGCCTTTGAGCGTCGGATTCTTCTCGAGCGCGTTCGCCGTCAGATCGAGCAGCCAGGAGCGCACCACGCTGCCGTAGCGCCAGATCTCTGCGATCTGGTGCAGGTCGAGCCCGAATTCGGTCTTATGCTGCAGAATGGAGAAACCTTCGGCGTAGGCTTGCATCAAGCCGTACTCGATGCCGTTGTGAATCATCTTGGTGTAATGTCCCGATCCGATCGGGCCCACCCGTCCCCAGCCCTTGTCCGCCGCCGGCGCCAGAGTCTCGAATATCGGGCGAAGCCTCTCGACCACGGCCTCGTCGCCGCCGATCATCAGACTGTAGCCCTCGGTAAGACCCCAAACGCCGCCGCTGGTGCCGGAGTCGACGTAATCGATCTTGCGGGAGGCGACGGCCTTCGCGCGGCGCTGCGTATCGTGATAGTTGGAGTTTCCACCGTCGATGATGGTGTCGCCTGCGGACAGTAGCGGCGTCAACGAGTCGATGGTCGAATCGGTGATCTGTCCCGCGGGCACCATGAGCCATATCACGCGGGGCGCCTTCAGTTTGCCGATCAGCGCATCGAGCGAGGCGGCGGATTGACCGCCCTTATCCTCGATGCCCTTTCGCGCCGCCTCCGCCGGATCGAAGCCGACCACCCGATGACCGCCGCGCAGCAAGCGCTGCGCCATATTGGCGCCCATCCGACCGAGACCGACCATTGCAAGTTCCATAGTGTTTGCCTCAAAGTCACGCGAACGTCCGGCCTTGAGTATATCGCGGCATGGAAGCAGATCCAGCGTTGTTCAGCGCGGCTTGAGCATCACCATGACGGCGGGACTTCCCACCGGCTCGAACCGTCCGGTGAACGCGAGAGCCCCACTCGCCGGATTGACGTGAAAGGACGTGATCGAATCGCCCTTTTGGTTGCACGAGAAGATGATCTCGCCGCTCGGATCGATAGCGGCGCTTCGCGGGTAATCCGCGTGCACCCAGGTTTCGGAGGCAAGCTTCAGCTGACCATCCTCCCCGATTGCGAAGACCGCGAGCGTACTGTGGAGACGGTTGCTGACGTAGAGAAACCGGCCGTCCGGAGATATCAATATTTCCGCGGCAAGGTTGCTTCCGGCGAATTTGGGAGGCAAGGTCGAGACGCTCTGCTTCAGGCGCATCGCGCCGCGCGGCGCATCGTAATCGTAAACGGCGACCTTGGCGTCGTGTTCGTATAGATTGTAGAAATACTTGCCGTTCGGATGAAACACGAAATGCCGCGGCGCAGATCCCGCCGGCGCCTCGAGGACCGGCATATCGGAGGGCAGCAATCGACCGGTCTGCATGTCGAGCCGCCAGATCAGGGTGAGGTCCAGCCCGGCGTCGTTGGCGATGACGAACTGACCCGTGGGGTCGGAAGCCACCATGTGCACGTGCGGCCCCTCGTGATCACTCACCGCAAACTGGCCGGGTGGATCATCGATGGCATGTGGACGATGGCGCGGACCTACGCTCGGCCGCACGTCGCTCGCCTCGCCGAGCGCCCCGTCCGCGCCGACCGGAAAAACCGCGACACTGCCGCCCCCGTAATTGGCGACGAAAACATACTTCCCCGAAGGGTGCACGCTCACGTAGGCCGGACCTGAGCCGCCGGAGGCGACCACCCCGACCCGCCTGAGCTTCAAGCTATCAGGATCGATGGCATAAGAGACCACCGCTCCGCTGCGCGCTCCCTGATAGCTGTCGATCTCGCTGATCGCGTACAGATGCGACTCAGCCGGATTCACGGCGAGCCAGGAGGGATTTCGGGTGTCGTCCACCACCTGAATCTGCAGGAGGGCGCCCGAAGCGCGATCGACGCGAAACAGGTAAATTCCGCCCCCGTTCGGTGTGTACGTGCCCACGTAGGCGTAGACGGTCTCCGCAGCGGACGCTGCCGCAGTTCCCGCAAAGGAGGTGGTCCAGGCGGACGAGCTTAGCAACGGGACGGCGAAGGACGCTGTCGTCCGGCTGAGAAAATCGCGGCGGGTGATTCCTGGTTTCAGCAATGCATCCTACGATCGATGACCATCTGCCGCAGTCTAGCGCCGCAGATCGGCAGCCGGGACCAACATGCCGCGTTCTTAATTGTTCAAGAACAGCGTGATGCTCGATGCGCTGAAGGTATAGGTCGCCGAGGTGTACGCGCCCTGCGCCGTGACGCCGGTGACCAGCACATTGCCGTCCAATTCCGTCTGCAATTGCGTGACGAACGCGGAATAGCTGTCGAAATTCTCGTACGTGCCGCTGACCGCGTGACCGATCGTGAACACGGTGTTCGTGGAGGAGGAGTTCGGCACGATGATGGGGTCGGAGGAAATGCCCAGAATCGGTACGATTTGCGCGCCGGTCTGGATCTCGTGACGCACGCCGACAGCGCTGTTGCGCGCATCGAGCACGATTTCCGTCGTGCTGTAGGAGGAGAAAGGAGCCGGCGTGCCCGCGCCGTAGTCCATCACCAACTCGGCATCGATGGTCGTGTAGTCGAGCAGCGCCGTGCCGCTCAGGCCCCCCGATCCGGCGGCACCGAACGGCGTCACGCTGCCGGTCACCTCGACCGGCGAACCGGTGGTCGCATTAGTCAGCGTCAGATCCGCGGTCGTCACCAGGTACGCCGTGGCGCTCGTGCCGGTGCCGGTGAAGTCGAACGAGGCGGCGGAACGTCCACCCAAGGTCGAGAGGTTGAGCGTCAGCTCATCGGTCGTCGGCTGGCCGGTGACGAGGCCCGACGCCGTGGTCTGACCAAGCCGCACGCGTCCCACGCTCGCATCGAGGGTGACGCTGGTCGGACTGATGGCGCTCGCCGTGCCGAATGCAAAGATCAGAGAGCCCACCGAGATATCCTGGATCCCATTCGCCTCGGTGCTTGCACCGCCAAACTGCGTGACCTGGGTATTGGCACCGATTGTCACCGTCGCCGTGCCGGCGATGAGCGAGTTGGTGCCCTCGTTGGTGAGCAAGGTACCCTCATCAATGGTCAGGGTGTCGCCGCTGCGCCCGGTGACGATGCCCGATATGCGGTCGAAGCCGTCGCCCTGAACGCTCGACCCCGCAAGCACCTGACTCGCGGAGAAATTCACGCTGGTCGCCGTGAGGCTCCCGCCAGTCGAGCTACTTTGGGCCGTGGTCGTTGGTGTCGAACCGTTGGCGCAGGTAAGTACACCGTTCGTCCCGGTCACAGGCGTGGTGCCGTCGGAGCAGGTCGTCACTTCGGTGGTGGAGGCCGCCGTTGTGTCGAACGCAGAGGATGTGGAAGAGGTCGAGGTCGTCAGGGTTCCGAACGCCTCGACGAACACGCCGGGCTTGAGCGCCGCCATCGCCGTCATGCCGGCACTGCCGGTCGAGGGGGTGCCGTTGATCTCGAAGGTCGTCACCGACTGCGCCGAGACGCCCAAGGAACCGGCGCCTGCGTTGCCGAAATCGAACGGCACGATGTCCGCCGTGAACCCGGTGTTCGCACTGTTGACGCTGCCGAGCGGGCCGCGGATACGAACCACCTTGCTGTCGATGGGCTGCGTGCTCGCGGCGATCATCGGCATCACCGTCACGGTCTTGTTCGTCACGTTGATGACGTTCGACGCCGCCAGGTTGAAGGCCAGGCTGACTCGCGCGGAGCTGCTGCGCACCACGCCGAGCTGGTTGCTCGGATCGAGATACAGCAGGAGTGTCACCCGACCCAATCTCTGTCCGCTCGCATTGAGCGGCGTGAGCGTGAGGCCGTCGACCGTACCGTTGTCGTAAATGATTTGTGCGGAGCTGTAATCGAGCGTGACCAGCGCTTCGCTGTAATTGCCCTGGGCGAGAGATGTGGCGCCTACCACCTCGGAGAGATTGGTGAGGCGCGCAAGGTCGACCGTGGTGCCGTTCTTGGACAGCACGGCCCCGGCCGTTCGCGCCTTCGAGGTCTGCAGCTGAATGGAAACCAGGCCCACCCGATAGGCGAGGAAATTGTCGGTCGACGGGGTCGCGGTGAGTGTGACCACGGCGCGTCCGTTGCACGCTGCGAGCCCCGCCAGCACGAGCAGCACGACGGGCAGCGCCAAGCGGCGCAGTCCGCCGGCGTGGAATCGACCCGCGGTGTATGGCCGGATCCGGGTCGAATCAACAACGACTTCGGCGGCGGACATTGTCATGGTGTAAACGACCCTCTATCGAACCGAGGCATTTTCGCGCCATTCTACCCGCATGGGCACCGCGGTTAGGGTAAAGATCTGTGAAGTAATCCGATAACTTGCGTGCTCGTCACGTGCCGGCAACGTGCACGCGTCGCGCGCCGGCGACAAGCGTGCAGCGGTGAGGCACTCCGGGCGGAAAGGGCGCAAGGGCGCAAGGGCGCAAGGGCGCAAGGGCGCAAGGGCG
>Ga0182030_10002460_pt1 | contig 39240 bp, 30 predicted proteins | sample 812S3MmetaG_FD_121299 | JGI IMG/M metagenome (GOLD analysis project Ga0182030, IMG submission 121299) | Permafrost microbial communities from Stordalen Mire, Sweden - 812S3M metaG (Illumina Assembly) | ecosystem: Environmental > Terrestrial > Soil > Wetlands > Permafrost | place: Sweden...
GCAAGCAAAGAAAGACCTGGTCAGAGGGTATACGACACTCTGAGCGGGTCCACACCGTCCATCCTTTTGACCGTCGTACGGTTGAGTCGATTGACAGGGCGTTGTCAAAAGTCCGCTGCACACAGCGTGTTTCGCCGAAGGGGAGTCGTCATCGAGAAAGGGTGGAGATTGCTGGCGTCGGCAGTATTCACGGTCGGCCCTGACGATGTAGGTGAAGTGGCTCTTGGGATCTCAGCGGGGATCCGAAGAGCCGGTTTCCTCCAAGGCAGCAGTCCCGGGGGCCGCCCTAAGTACGTCGCCGATGCGAGGCGCGAGGCGCTCCTGAAACGCTGAACCAGCGGTCGAGTTCATCGAGGATGCGTTCGACGATCGGGTGCAGGGCCCGAGCGACCTTCGTCGGGCTGTGCCCCTTCTGGGTGCGGAGGCCTGCTTCGCTGATAATGATCTGAAACACGCTGGAGAGCGCGATCCCCTGCAACTTCGCCACCTCGGGTGAGACGTCAGTGGTGTCGCTGATGGCGCTGGCGAGCGCGATGGCTTGGCGTTCGACCAACGCCAGCACTAAGCGGTGGATGGTGGGACTGATGACCGCCAGATAGCCAATCTCGCCACGCCAGAGTTCCGGCGGGATATCTCGAATCCCGTCGACACCCTCCAGGACGAACTCTCGCACAGCAGCGGCCGGATTGAGGGCGGGAGGCCGAGAACGAATGAGGTCGCATAGTCGATCCTGGATCCGCTGTTCGCGATCGGTGACCAACTGCTCCTTGGTCGGAAAGTAGTTGTAGACGGTCTGCTCGGCGACCTCTGCTTCACGCGCCACCTCACTGACCGACACCTGTTCATATCCACGCTCGGCGAACAAGCGGGCAGCGGTATCGGCGATGAGTTGGCGGGTGCGCGCCTTTTTGAGTTCGCGCAGTCCGGAGCTAGGCATTTCGCACAGTCTAGCGGGAGGGCTCTCATCTTTTAGTGAACTCTAAATCTGTAGTCCGTTCACCCTGACTCCGTGCGGCCGATGTTTCCCGTCCGCATAAATAGGGTAGACACTAAGTTCAAAGGTAACAACAAAGAAATAGGGACTTTTCAAGACAGGGAGCATTTGTGACCACGACTACCGAAACCACCCGGACTGCGCATCTTCTCGAGCTCATGAAGAAGGGCGATGATGCGTTCAACGCCCGCGACTTCGCTGGGATGGATGCGGTTCACCACCCGGACCTGATCGCCCACGTAACCGGGAACGCCCAGCCGATTTACGGACGGTCGGCACACGCCGAGGCGATGAAGGGGATGTTCCGGATCTTCCCCGACGTCCATGTGGAGAACGACCCATACCCAATCCAGTTCGGTAGCGGGGATTGGATCACAGTCATCAGCCGCTGCAGAGGGACCTTTGCCGGCGAGATGGTCCAGCCCGACGGGACCGTCATTCCTCCGACCGGGAAGTCCTTTAACGTCGAATTTGTCCAGACCGTCAAGTGGGATGCCGACTTGCTCGTCGAAATCGCTGCCTTCTGGGACGCCACCCTGCAGGCCCAGCAGATCGGTCTCGCCTAGTCGCCTGAGCCGTCCCTGCGTAGCAACAAGCGCCGTGAGTGATCGGAGCAGCTACGGGGTACCGCTGTCCCTCAGAGCCAGCGGCCTACCGGTATCGTCTCTGCGCTTCTTCGAGCGGATGATTTCGTGCGTGAGCACCGCGTTGCGCCGCCGCGCTTCAAGAACCGACGCCTGAGCCACGACCTCTTCCCAGGTCGAGGAGTCTGGTTGCGCCAGCCAGCGTGGTGGTCTTTGGCAAGAGTCCGCCAGGGTAGGGCGATGCTGGGGCTATTCCCATTTAGAACACCTGTATGGGGACCCGCCGTGGGCTCATCCGCGGAAGGCAAGGGCGAGGAGGGTACGATTGCAGTTTCGAGCGGACGAGACCGCGCTCGTGAACGATGCGCTGAGCATGGCGAGCGAGTCCCGATCCATCGATGCACTTCGGCCGTCAGGTCACAGAAGGGGACTCGAGGTGCCTCAACTCTCGTTGAAGTGCCAGGTGACCTGGTGTAGCGTCTTCGTTGACGCTACGGGTAGTTGTGTAGCCATGTTGGATCCTGCTTCGACCACTGGCAGCCTCCAGGAGCGTTGCTCCGGACCCTGGTAACGCTGGCTTGGCAGATTGATCCACGAGATGCCTGGTTCGGGCAGGACGGCCGCTTTCGGTCTTGTCGCTCCGCACGAGACCTGCATTTCCTTAGCTATGGGAGCGCCATGACATCGATCGGCTCGACCAAACCAGCATCGTCCGCTTGGACGATTTTCAACGACCAGTCCTTCTCCTTCGAGACGCTCCGGGCTCTTGGCTACGCCCCCTACGGTGGCGCCGACATCGGCGAAGTCACCAGCACGGCGAGCCGGATTCCCGACGGCGACAAGACCGCTTGGTACTCGGAGTGGCGGGCGCTCGCGGAGCGGATTCATGCCGACGCCGATCGCAGCGCCGCCGAAGGGCACCCTGTCAGCGCCCGGGAGTCCTACCTGCGGGCCAGCAACTACTACCGGTTGTGCGAGTTCTACCTGCGCGTCGACTCGGCGAATGACCCCGAAGTCCGCCAAGTGGGCCAGCTCTCGGTCGACAGCTTCGCCCGGGCTGCGCAATTGATGAACCCTGTGCCAGAGCGGGTCCGATTTCCCTACGAGAACACCACGCTGCCCGGGTGGTGGATCCCGGCAGACCTGGGGACGGCTCATCCCACCGGCGGCGACCCAGACGGTCCCCGGCCGACGCTCTTGTTCCACGGTGGCTTCGACAGCACCGAGGAGGAGTTGTACTTCAGCGGCGGCGCGGCCGCCGCCCGACGTGGCTACCACGTGCTCGCCTTTGCGGGTCCCGGACAAGGCAGCGCCCTTCGTGACCAGAAGCTGCTCTTCCGCCCGGACTGGGAAGCTGTCATCACTCCTGCCGTCAACTGGCTCCTCGAGCGCCCCGACGTGGACTCCGATCGCATCGCTCTCATGGGGATGAGCTTCGGCGGCTTACTCGCGCCTAGAGCCGCCGCCACCGAGCATCGTGTGGCCGCCCTCATCGCGTACGACGGGCTCTACTCATTCGCCGACGCGGTGCACCGCATGGTCGGGCCCGAGATCATGAAGCTCGTTGACGACAGCCTCGTCACAAGCGATACGAAGGCAAACGCCCTTATCGAAGAGATCATGAGATCCAGAACCAATACTTTCGGCCCGGCCTTCTCCTGGGGTATGTGGGTCTTCGGAGAAGACAGCCCAGCGGGTGCCCTCCGCGCCTTCGCCCCCTACACCCTCGAAGGGTACGCGCCACTGATCTCCTGTCCCACCCTCGTCCTTGACGGCGAGAATGACCCCGGGCACGCCTCCCAGCTCTACGAGGCCCTCGGCTGTCAGAAGACCTACCACCTTTTCCCTGCGGCAGAAGGGGGCGGTGAGCACTGCCAAGAAGGGGTGATGTCCAGGCTGCACCAAGTGGTCTTCGACTGGCTTGACACCGTCCTCGCAACGCCGTCACGCCGAGTCGTGAACGAAGTCTGAGAGAACCGTGACGACTGTTCTCCACACCACGCCAGCACACATCGCAGCGTCCGCCAATCGAAGATGGTTGGCGCTCGGAGCCCTGGCCCTGGCCGTATTGGCGGTGGGTGTGGACGGCACCGTACTCAGCGTTGCCCTGCCCACGCTGTCCAAGGCGCTCCGTGCGTCGGAGTCGGACCTCCAGTGGTTCTCGTCTGGATACTTTCTCGTCCTGGCCGCGGCGATGCTCCCGGCCGGCCTTCTGGGCGATCGTTACGGCCGCAAGAAGGTCCTCCTCGTCTCCCTGGTGTTCTTCGGGGTCGGATCCGCCGGGTGCGCCTATTCGACATCGGTGACCGAGTTCATGGTCGCCCGTTTCCTCGTTGGCCTCGCCGGTGCCGGGCTGATCGTCATGGCGCTCTCCGTCCTCACGGTGCTGTTCGACAAGGAGGAGCGACCCACGGCGGTGGGGATCATTTCGGCAGCGACCTTCGTGGCCTTCCCTATCGGCCCCATCCTCGGTGGTTGGCTGCTGACGAACTACTGGTGGGGCTGGGTGTTCCTGATCAACGTGCCCGTCGTCGTCGTCGCCTTGGCCGCCGTTGTGGCCTTGGTGCCCGAATCCTGCGCCTCGGAACACCCGGGCTTGGACTTCGTCGGGGTGCTGTCCTCGGCTGGCGGGCTGGTCATCTTGACGTACGGCCTGATCAAAGCGGGCCAGCAAGGCTGGAGCAATGCCTACGGCCTGGCCATGATGGTTGGTGGTATGGCGCTCCTGGTGGGTTTCTTCGTCTGGGAGCGCCGGTTGACCCATCGTCGAGACGGTCAGCCGCTGCTCGACCTCTCCCTGTTCGACTCGGCCTCGTATACCTGGGGGGTCATTCTCTCCATGTTCCCCATCGTTGCCATGCTCGGCATCTTGTTCACCATGCCGCAGTACTTCCAGGGTGTTCTCGGCTCCAATGCCATGGGTTCGGGCCTGAGACTGCTGCCTCTCGTCGGCGGGCTCATGGTCGGAGCCCTTCCCGCGGCCCGAGTCGTCCGGCTGGTGGGCGCCAAGGCGGCCGTGGCGGTCGGCTTCGGCCTCCTCGCGGTCGGGCTCTTCCTAGGATCGACGACGAGTGTGGGTTCGAGCGGGCTCTTCGTGGCGATATGGATGGCGGTAGCCGGGCTCGGGACCGGCATCGCCATGGCTACCGCCATGTCCGCCGCGCTGGTTGAACTGTCGGAGGAGAAAAGCGGCGTCGGATCAGCGGTGATGCAGGCGGTCAACAAGACCGGGGGCCCGCTCGGCATAGCAATCCTCGGCAGCGTCCTCAGCGCCAGCTATCTGGCCCGGCTCGACCTGGCGGGTCTGCCGGCGGCCGCCGTGGCGGCGGTGCGCCAAAGCGTCTTCGGCGGCGTAGCGGTGGCCCAGAAGCTCCACTCGCCGGCGCTCCTTGCGTCGGTGCATCGAGCCTTCGTGCACGGGATGGACCTGGCCCTCCTGGTCTCGGCGGGCATCGCACTGGCCGGCGTTGTCCTCACCCTTCTCTTCCTGCCTCAGAGGAATGCCTCGACGAAGCCACTGACGCCGGGTATGGACGCCGACGGCCAAGGAGTCGTCAATCGGCCAACGACCACCGGCCAGGCTGCGTGAGACTCATGGCAGCAGAGCGTTGGGAGTGACACCTGGCCAGCTGGGGACGCTGGTCCCCAGTGCCGCGATCGACGCCTTGGAGTCCCACCGAGGCGCACGAACGGGCCAGAACCCAACGCACACGATGACGATTGGGGAGTGAAGTAGATGGCAAAGAAGTCAGAAGTTGGAGCAGAGACAGAGCAGTCCCGCGGACCACGAGACGCCACCGCCGGAGGAGGCCCTCCGGTCAACGGTGATCACTTCGCCGGTAACGCGCGTGGATCGATCGAGCGGGCCTTCCTCCGGGCTGGTGGATTGAGCAGAGAGGCGGTGCGCCGCCGTCCGATCATCGGGATCTGTTCGAGCTGGAGCGAGCTGAATCCCTGCAACATGGGGCTTCGTGACCTAGCTGAGGCGGTAAAGAGGGGCGTTACCGCGGCAGGCGGAACCGCTGTCGTGTTCCCGACCATCTCGCTGGCCGAGAACTTCATCGTCCCGACCACGATGCTGTTGCGGAACCTAATGGCGATGGACGTCGAAGAGATGATCCGGTGCAGTCCCATCGACGGCGTGGTCCTCCTGTCCGGCTGCGACAAGACCGTGCCGGCCCAGCTGATGGGTGCGGCCAGCGCCGGAAAGCCGGCCATCATGCTGACCGCAGGTCCCCGTAGCTGCGGTCAGTTCCAGGGCCGTCCCGTGGTCACCTCAGACGTCTGGACCTTGGGACCGGACCGCATCATGGGCCGCATCGACGACGAGGAGTGGGACGAGCTCGAAGGAGTCTTCGCTCCCACCATCGGGGTCTGCAACGTTATGGGCACGGCCACGACGATGGCGATCGCCACCGAGGTCCTCGGCATGGCATTGCCGGGCTCGGCCGTGGTGCCTGCGGTCGAATCCCGTCGGAGCGACCTGGCCGAGCGCACCGGTGTCCGTGCCGTCGAACTGGCCCGTGCCGGCACTCGCCCCGAGGAGGTGATGACCCAGAGCGCCTTCGATAACGCCCTTCATGTTTTGGCTGCCACCGGCGGTTCGACCAACGAGTTCATCCATCTCGAGGCGATCGCCGGTCGGCTCGGGGTGTCCCTGGGACTCGATCGGTTCTCCGGCATCGGCGAGAAGACTCCCCAGGTCCTCGGCGTCCGCCCATCTGGCCCCTACTCCCTGGAGGATTTCGACCACGCCGGGGGCGTCCCCGCCCTGTTGGCCGTACTCGAGCCACTGCTCGACCGATCCTCCGTCTTGGGCGACGGAAGGACCGTGGCCGAGGTCTCTGCCGCCGTCCGTTCCGCGAAACCACGGCCCAATCCGTGCCTGCGCTCCCTCGAGAGTCCCTTCGAGCCCGAAAGTGGGCTCGTCGTGCTGCGTGGTTCCCTGGCTCCGAGAGGTGCCGTCTTCAAGCGGTCAGCTGCACCACGTGCGTTGTGGACCCATCGCGGTCCGGCCGTTGTCTTCGACTACCACGCTCAGGGACGGGCCCAAGACCCGGACCTCCAGGCCTCGCCGGACAGCGTCATCGTATTGCGCAATGCCGGACCCGTCGGGGCACCCGGCATGCCGGAGGTCGACTTTGTTCCCATCCCGGCGGTCCTTCGCAACGCAGGCATCACAGAGCTGGTGTGCGTGACCGACGGACGTATGAGTGGGACCGAAGGGGGTGCCACGGCATTGCACGTCACACCGGAGGCGGCCGTGGGCGGTCCTATCGGCCTCATTCGTGACGGCGATGAGATCGTGCTCGACGCCACCACCGGCAGACTCGACCTGCTGGTCGAAGACCGCGAGCTCGCTCGCCGGGCTGCCGAAGCTCGCCCCAGCGCTTCGGCAGCCCGGCGGGGCTATGAGCGGCTCTACCTCGACCACGTTCTGCAAGCCGACCAGGGGTGCGACTTCGACTTCCTGGTCGACCGCACCTGACAGGGTGTGGTGACCCCATCGCCTCGAGGCGTTCCATCGCGAGACTGGTGGGCTCGAAGGTCACTGACCGGTGAATTGTCGATGAAACATAGGTCAGTTCGTGGTCGATGATCAGTCCGTACCGCAAGTTCAGGTCGATGGCGACCGGGGCCTGATCCTGGCCAACGCCGAGCGGCTTCTTCGCCTGCTCATGACTCTGCCGGGTCGGCGCGACGACGCGCTCGCCATCGTCAACGGGTTCTTCGGTGATCGGCTTGCCGATCAGGGATCCGCATTGGCCATCCCCATGACCTTGCGCTCGGGAACCGACGCACTGACGCTCGACCGAGACAGCCTTGCCCACGCGCTTCCTCAGGCGACAAGCCACATTGCCCTGTTCGTGCATGGGCTGATGGCCAACGAGTCGATCTGGGAGTTCCCGGGTGATCCCGATACCACCTACGGCAGCTTGCTTGCTCGCGACCACCGTGTCACTCCCCTCTACCTGCGCTATAACACCGGACGGCACATTTCGATCAACGGACGGGAACTTGCCGGTTTGCTCGACCGTCTGGTGTCAGCATGGCCCGTACCCGTCCATGACATCTCCCTCATTGGGCACAGTATGGGCGGCCTCGTGACCAGGTCCTCGCTCCACTATGCCCGCGCGACACGACCATGGCGAAGCCTCATCGCCCTCCGGCGGTCTTGGATCTCGAAGACCCGCCGGGTGGTGCTCATCGGCGTCCCGAACACGGGCGCGCCCCTCGAAGTATTCGTCAACCTCACAAGCGCCGTGCTGTGGTCCTTGCCGATCCCTATAACTCGCCTGATCGGATTGGGGCTTGACACGCGCAGTGCTGGAATCCGTGATCTGCGTTTCGGCGCAATCACCGATGAGGACTGGCTCCAACAGGATCCCGGTGCGCTGCAGCGACCATTGCCGCACCATGTCGCCATGCAGCGCCGAGCGGCCTACCTGATCATCGCCGGTAGCGTGACGGCTGACACCTCCCATCCGTTGACGCGGGTGTTGGGTGACACTTTCGTGACACCGGCAAGCGCGACGGGAACTCTCAGTGAGACAACAGGCGACGGGCTCTTCCGGGCATCGACCGTTCGTCAATTCCCCAAGGTGACCCACCTGTCGCTGGCGCATAGGCTCGAAATCTACGATGAAATGGACCGGTGGTGGCGTTGAAACATCCCCTGGAGGTGGCGGGGCGTGGCCGCGATGTCTCGGCCATGAACGGCTCGTCACTGGAAAGCGAACTTGACCGCTTCACCCTGTAAAACACCCGTCATGGAGATCCAACCCCGTGGCATGGCCTGAACCCCGTTGGGGGTCCAGGCTTGTAAGAGTTCGGTCGTGATCCACCTGGAGCTCGCACTCAGGGATCGTTTCGCTTCGCTCAACCGAGGAGCATGCGCGAACGCACCGCCGGCACGAAGTCGTCGCGATGGAGGCTCAGGGTGACGACGGGTCCGATCGCCGCAACATCGGCGCGTCGCGGTACCCCGTACAGCAGTGCGATCTCGCCGAATTGGTCTCCCGGGTGGAGCTGAGCCACCGCGACGGTGTCCATCAACACCTCGGCGCGACCTTCCAAGAGCACAAAGAACCGATCGCCCTCCTCCCCGCTGTGAACGATGGTGGCGCCTCCGGGCCACCTGTCGACGACACTTCGGTCAGCGAGAGTGCCGAGTGAGCGCGAGTCGAGGTGGGAGAGCAGGCTGACACGCGACAAGATCTCCACCTGTCGTCGGCGAGTCAAGCCCGCGTCACCGACCTTCGAAGGAAGGCTCTCGACCGGAGCCGCATCCTCGCCACCCAAGGCGACAAGGAAGTCCTCACGCGACAAGGTCAGCAGATTCATCGGCTCGCTTGATTTGACGGTAGCGGTGCGCTCTACGTTTCGCAGCAGGGCCTTTTCGCCGAATCCGTCGCGTGGCCCCAGCACACCGACGACGAACCCGTCGACCAGCACGTCGGCGGACCCGGACTCGACGATGTAGAACCTGTCACCGGGGTCACCTTGCTGGACCACTTCGACATCCGCGGGGACGGACATCCGTGTCACCCGTCCGGTCAAGGATTCGAGGGACGCAACGTCGAGCGGTTGGAGACACGGCACACCGTGGAGCAAGTTGAGCAGCCCCGTCCTGTCACTTGCCGACGCATCCATTCGATGCAGCATCCTCCACCCGCTCACCACGACGATCGGCAGCGGCAGCGCGGCGGCAATGAGTGTGCCCCGCACGCCGATGGTTGTCACCAGAACCGGTGCGAGGAGCGCGCCCAGACCTTCGAGGGCGAGCTTGGCTGACTCGATGACGCCGGTGACCCGTGGAAGGAGCGGAGCGGGGAGCAACCGGAAGAGCAAGGACGAAGTTGCCACGTCGGCCACGGCCATGCCGACGCCCCAGGCCGCGACCAGGACCACGGCCACGCTGATTCCAGGGATCCCCGCCATGATCCCCAGAGGGATTCCGCAGGCGAGCAACGCCACAGCCGTCGGTACGGCGATCCGGGACCGCTCGATGAGCTTGGCCGACAACGGTACTGCGGCCAACGAGCCGACGGCAGCGGCGAGCATGAGCAACCCGACCCCACCACTGCCAGCGTGCAGAAACCGGAGCGATGCGATGACGGCGATGGCGATCCACATTCCCCGAACGAAGGTGCGCAGACCGCTGGCGACGAGGATACCGGTGACGTGGGGATCTCTGACAGCCTTCACCGTGTCCCGCATGACCGTGCGGATGCCAACCGGAGAGCTTGCCTCGACGGATCTGGTTCGGGGGCGCTGGAATCGCAACGTGACGGCGCCTGCTCCCAGAAAGATGATCGCCGCGCCTGCGAGGAGGTATTGGGGCGCCACCACCTCGAGGAGGAATCCTCCGAGGACTGCCCCGAGCGCTTGACTGAGGGTCTTCACCGTACTGAGACCCGCGGCCGATGCGGCTAGTTCAGTGGGTGTCCGGGCCAGGGTGGGGACCAAGGCAGATTGGGCGGGTCGGTAGGGGGAGGATGCGATCGCATCCAGTGTCACCAGGATCAAGAGGGGGACCAGTGGGACGCCTGCGGCGACAAGCCCGGCGCTGGTCGCCACCAGAACGGCACGAACGACGGCAATCTGCGTCAAGAGTCGGCCACCGGGTCGTCGGTGGACAAACGAGACGGTGGCGATGCTTCCCACCGCAGCGAAGAAAAGTCGTAGGCCGATCAGCCCGACGCCGATGGCACCGTGGTGGCGGTACGCCCAAACCGCCAGAGCCGTCACGTAGCCCCATTCGGCGATTGTCACGCCGGCGAACGCCACGACCAATGAGGCCATCGAGCGGTTGCCGAACAGGATTCGGAGAGGCGCCGGCGGCTTCAGCCCAGCGGGCTCGGCCGACACAGCTCGACGATGCCACCCCGAGCGGGTCCCGTCACCCCGTCCCAGCGCCACGGCGGTCATTGTGACCCAATCCACCAGGGGCTCACAAATGACCTCACCCCTCCCCTCACCGAGGACTCGAGCGGTCGGAGCGACGTAACGGCCCTCGACGACAGAGACGTCACACACAACCGTCCAGATCTTCAGCGTGTCTGCGGCGACTGATCAGGCCAGGGCGGGGAGTCCGGGGTCGATCAACCTCTTGCCGCTGCCACCGCCAGGAGATCAGGAGAGCTCTGCACGCCGAGCGTCTCGAGGATCCGCCGGCTTTCCGCCGCGGCGACGTCGGGTCCTTCGCCGCCGCAGTCGATCCCCAACTCGGCGACGATCTTCAGTGTCAGCGCCAGCTCGAAGTCCATATGGCGCTCTCGCGCCGCCTCCAGGCTGTCCTGCAAGGCCCCGCGGGCGGCGTCGAGCTTTCCCGAGCGGGTCAGTGCGACCGCTCGCACCCGGTGGAGCAGCGCCATCTGGTGTCCACCACCCTTCGAGCGGGTCCGCTCGATCTCGGCTTCGGCCCGGGTCAGGGCGGCATCCACGTGGCCGGCCAGCAACTCGGCCTCGGCCCAGCGCGCCCCGACCTCGACCATTTCGGCGTGACCCCCGAGCAGCTCCTCCTCGTGCTGTGCTTCCTTGAAGCGCTGCATCGCCTCCTCGAAACGACCCGACTCCGCCGCGCATCTCCCGAGGTTGCAGCTCACGTAGGCGGCACCCGCCCGAAAGCCGGCGGCTCGAAAGGACCGGGACACCGATTCGAAGTGGTGCTCGGCCTCTTCGATCCGCCCCTGGTCGAGGGCGATCTCGGCGACATTGTTCTCGTAGGAGGCGAACTGCACCAGGTTCCCGACGCGTCGCGCTCTCTCTTGCGCCTGCCCGTAGAGCTCGAGCGCCTCGTTCCACCGGCCCTGGAAGTAGGCGAACATCCCCAGGGAGTTGAGCATCGTGGCCTGCCCTTGCAGGTCGCCGATCTCCTCGCTGAGCGCAAGCCCGCGCCTCCAGTTCGTGGGGCTCTCGAGCCGACCGAGGTCCATCTGGGCCCAATCGAGCACGCCGAGCGCGTTGGTCAGTGCGTCCTTCTCGCCGGCGAGCTCCGCCTGGGGTATGGCACGACGGCACCAGGAGATGGCGCGCTCGTGGTGTCCTTGTTGTTGGCAGAACCGCGCGTACCACGAGAGCAGCTGGGCTCGCTGCCGCTGGGCCTCCGGGTCCTCGGCGCCGTCGAGAATCCGCAAGGCACGCGTGATCCAACGCAGCGCGTTGCTGTAACGGTCGAGCCAGCCTTGCACCTGGGCCAGCTTGAGCATCAGGCGGGCTTGGGCCAGCCGATCGTCTCCCGTCAACCGTCTGCCGGCGCGGTACTCCTGCACCGCCCCCACGTAGTCACCGCTGCGGTGGCGGGCGTCGGCGAGCGCCTCGTGCACGTCTGCCAACTCCCGCACGCTCACCGTGGTGAGCCGCCGCGCCGCCACCAGCGCCCGTTCGAAGAACTCGGACGCTTCGAAGTTCGCGTACACCGCGCCGGCACGTTCGGCTGCCTTCAGCGAGTACCGCCATGCCTCCTCGAAACGCTGGGCGTGCAGGTAGTGCAGCGACAGGGACTCTGCCCACTCTTCGGGCTGAGTCCCGGCGGCCATGAGGAGGGAATCGGCCACCCGCCCGTGCAGCTCGCGGCGCAGCCGGTAGGAGAGCCCGTCGTAGGCGCCATCGCGCAGCAAGGCATGGCGAAAAACGAGGTTCCCCTGCTCGTCGGGGGCGATGAACTCCGCCAGCCTGTGCCAGAGGTCGTCGGCCGGGCCCGGGACGGCCTCGAGGACGGCTCCGAGGAGCTCTCGCGGTGCCGAGCGACCGAGCACGGACACCCGCCGCAGGAAGTGGCGGTCCGCCGTGGACAGGCGGTCGATGCGCGCCGCAATGACGGCTTCCACCGAGTCCGGGAGCGAGTCGAGGTCCCCGCCCTCGTGCGCCTCGGCGAGGAGCTCTCGCAAGAAGAGCGGATTACCGCCCGAACGCTCCGCCAGGACGCCGGCCTTCTGTGCCGACAACGGGTTGGTGCTCATCGCCATCTCGATGAGCTCGGTGGCAGCGGCCCCGTCGAGGGGTGTGAGCTTCATGCGGGACACATCGGACTCCCGACCCACGAAGCCCGACTCGACGTCGCGTCTGGTGTAGCAGAACAGACAGGGTGCCCATGCGATGCTGGCGATCAGGTAGCGCAACAGGTCCGCCGATGCCTCGTCCATCCAATGGGTGTCCTCAATCACGAAGAGGGTGGGTCTGTCCACTAGCTCGCCGAGGAGCTGTGTCATGACCTGCCCCAATTGTTGGGTCCGGAATTCGGGGTCGAGCTCTGCCGTCTCCGGCGTTTCGGGCATGGCGATGTCGGCGACCGTTCCCACCAACGGGGCCCATTCCAGGAGATTGCTCTCAGCCAGAATGCCGGCGAGCCGCTCGCGCGCCTCTGCGCCGCCACTGTTGTTGTCGATGCCGAGTAGCTCCCTGACGAGTCCCCGGAGCGCTCCGTAGGGGATGGCGGACTGGTAGTACTCACAGTTGGTCGCCAGGATCCGCATGGTGGCCGCCTCGCGCTGGAACTCCTCCACGAGCCGCGACTTGCCCAGTCCCGGCTCGCCGACGACCTCGACCGCCGAGCCGGATCCGCCCAGGGTGGCGTCCACGATGGCGCGCCACACACCCAGCTCGTGCCCGCGCCCGACCAGAGGAAGCTGGTCGCTCACTTCCAGCGACCGCGAGCCCACCCGTCGACCGACCTCCACGGCCCGGACCGCCTTCGCCTTTCCCTTCACGAAGAACGGAGCAACGTCGTTGACGTCGAACTCGGAACCGGCCCGGCTGAGCACCACGGGAGTCGCCAGAATGCTGCAAGGCGACGCCTTGGCCATGAGGCGCGCCGCCAGGTTCACCGTGTCCCCCATGACGGTGAACGTCCGCCGGTACGGCGGGCCGATGTCGGCGGCGAACACGCGGCCGGTGTTGACCCCCACTCGCAGCGCGGGGTGGCGCTCCTGATCCATGATCTGGCGCAGCGCCAGCAGCATGTGATGCTCGTCCTCCCCCGAGGCCGACGGTGCTCCCGCGACGAGGATGATCTTTCCCCCGTCGTGGTCGACGTCCGTGCCGATGAAGGTGACGGCGCGTTGGTCGACCGCGTCCTGCACATCGGTGACGAGGTTATGGAGGTACTCGGCCACGGCGTCGGGGCCGGAGGAATCGAGCATGGCGTCCGTGCCGTCGAAGTGCACGAAGGCCACCGTCACGCGCCGATGCTCCGGCTCTCGGCTCGCCTCGTGGACGGAGCTGCGTATGGCGGTCGGGACGCACTGCGACGGGTCCCCCGTGGCGAGGACCGGATCGTAGGCTGCCGCCGATTGGGCTGCGGTCGGCGCACGGCGTAGGAGCAGCCCATCGCCGCGGGTCTCTCCCAGGTCCGACGGGCGGAGCGCGTCGGCGGTGCGCCGGCTGACGAGGATCTGCCCCGCGGTCGCGGTCGACTCCATCGAGACCACTGTGCTGACCGCGGGGCCGGCGACGACGAGCTCGCGGTGTGACGTTCCGACCAGGAACATGTCGAAGCGGCCGCTGTGGATCCCGATCGACATCCGCAGGCTCACGCGCTGCCCGAGGACGCTCAACCTGCCGGCGGTCCTGAGGTGCCGCCGCATGGCGAAGGCCGCCCGGCAGGCCCGCGACTCGTGGTGGGGCCCCGAGAAGAGGAGGAGGAGTGCGTCCCCCCCGAACTTCAGTAGCTGCGCCCCGTCGGCGTAGGCGAGGGCCAGCAGGCCGACAAAGCACTCGTTGATGATGGCGGCGAGCTCCTCGGCTCCGATCTTGCCCTGTTTGGACAGTCCTTCGGAGAGCTTCGTGAAACCCGAGATGTCGACGAAGACCAGGCTGCCCTCGACCGACCGGTGGCGCAGCTCGGGCGCGGTGGCCTGCCAGTCCACCACCAGGCGCGGCAGGTACGGGACGAAGAGGTCGGCGGTCGCTGCGGCCACGGGATCCGTCGGACGGACTTGGGCGACCGCCCCTGGAGCGGGCCCAGACGTCACGGTCACGAGCCGAGAGCCTGGAGCCGACGTGATCCCGGCCGAGGACACCACTCGGCGGGGATCACGCGACGGTCACAACAGGGCGGCCGGCGTACCGCTGACTCCGGAGTAGCCCTGCCTCCGGACGGACCCCGTTTCGGGCGTCATCGGTAGATCGGGTCAGCAGCCGGGTAGGTGATCTGCTCCGTGATGTTCCCCCCCGAGGTGGGCAGGATGTAGTCGACGCAGGGCCCCGGCCCGGGCTTGAACGGATTGCACAGCGGGAGCAGACCCGTCGTCACCGACTGGCCGGTGAGGTCCTTGAAGGGGGCGTTGCTCTTGAAGCAGACCCAGAAGAACAGGCCCTCGAGGCCCGAGCCCTTCGTCCCGTCGATGGCCGGGAAGACGTCCTTAGCGGTGATGGTCGCGCTCCCCGAGGTGAACGTGTTCGTCTCTTGCACGTCGCTCGGTGCGTGCCGGAACCCGTCACCACTGCACGAGAAGGCCGCCGGCCCCGAGTTCGGGAAGGTCGAGAGGAGCACGTAGCCCGAGCCCGTGGTCGAGACCTGCGCATTGACGGGGTTCTGGATGGTCGCCGGGGCATTGGTCGTGCAGGCCCCGCTGCAGGAGCTGACGCCGCTGGCCACCTGGACGCTGTTGTCGGTGACGGTGGCGGTGAGGCCGAGGGAGTCGGAGATGGTGACGACAACCGGCCCGTACGTGCCGATTGACGCGTAGTCGTCCGTGCCGGTGACCGTGAAGCTGCCGCCGGACCCCCCGATCACGCCGGCAGTCGTGCCGTTGCCCCAGTTGATGGTGGCGGAGAAATCGGCCAGCGTGGTGTCGGAGTCGGTGAACGTCGCCACGGTCGCGTTGAACGTCGTGCCGGCCACCTGCGGTGGGATGGTGACAGGGCTCCCCGAGGGCCCAGCGAAGAGCGACACGTCATCGAGCGTGGGTCCGTAATCGGTGTCGCCCGCCGTGGTGTCGTCGAACTCAATTTTGCTGCTGGTCGAGGATGCGGTGAAGTTCACCGTGCTCTGCACCCAGCCGAGCGACGACTTGTTGCCGGTGCCGACCGTCGTCACGGTCTTCACGAGCGAACCGTTCACGTAGACGCTCGTGGTGTGGCTGTTGCCCGCGGCCTCGTCTCCGTTGACCGCCGACCAGAAGGACAGCTGGTACTCGACGCCGGGAGTGGTCGTCACAATCTGGGAGACCCCGCCCGGGACGCCCGTGCTGCCGGCGAGGTCGATCGAGTAGGGCGCGTTGCTCACGTTGGTCCAGTAGCTGCTTGACACCACATCCACGCTGCCGCCGGTGGCGCCATCCACCGTCCAGGGGGAGATGGTCGACGAGTCGCCGACCAACGGGGTCTCGTAGCCCGTCGTCGGCGTGGCGGGGACGAAGTTCCCGTTCTGAATCAGATTGACCGGAGCGGCACCCGCCACTGCCGGTGCAGCTGATATCCCGATGATGGTGGCGGCCCCCATGACAAGAACCGCCGCCCCGACCCTGATTTTGCAACCCAAGTTCCGCCTCATGGACGCAAAGTAGCAGCCTTGACCCGCGACGGCCAGGGCCGGAAGGCTCGAATTGGGGCATGACGTCACCGTGACTGACGTGGCCAGGGAAGATTTACGTCACCGTGGGTTCGTCGAGGATCGCCGCCAGGGCGCTCAAGCTCCCCGCCGGACGGTGCCAAAGGAGGATGCGAGCGGGCCCAGCCACTTCGGCCTTAATGACCACAAGAAGCGCCTCAGCTACTGATTTGGGATTCAGTCCCCTGAATTGGTGTCGACGATGAGCACCGAGCACGGTGCGCCGTGGGCGACTGAGTTGGGCACGCTGCCGAGGACACGCCGGACCCCCTTCATGCCCTTGTTGCCCACCACCACCAGGTCGGCCTTTTCCTGCTCGGCCACCCGTACGATCGCCTCGGCGGGGCTACCCGTGGCTGCATGGACCTCGGGCTTGAGACCTTGCTGCTCGACAATCCGGGACAGACCTTCCAGCAGCATGTCAGCCGGGCTGGTCAATTTCGAATACCGGAACTCTTCTGGGAGCTCTTGAATCTGGATCGACTTCGGATCGTATGCCGTAACGATGTGGAGCGTCCCACCGTGGAGTTGTGCGATTTCGGCGGCCACCATCACTGCTTCACGGGCCGTGCTGGAATCATCGGCTCCGACAACCACCGTCTCGAACATTCTCTTCTCCTTCCAGGTGCGTACAGGGGACCATATCGTTCGGGACGTCGCCCGGCTAGTCTGACCTCGGGATTGGCTCTGGTGGTGCGTCAGTTGGTCTTGGCGATCAGCACGTGACAACTGGCGCTGTGGGCCACGCTGTTCGGGACGGATCCTATGAGCCTCCGGGCTCCCTGCATGCCCTTGCTCCCGACGACAATGAGGTCGGCCCCGACCTCCTCGGCGTGACGCACGATGACCGCTGCCGGCGGACCCGACCTGGCGTGCAATTCGATGTCGAGCCCGCCGAGTCCGGCCGCCACCTCTTCGAGCATCTCCTGCGCCGCACCCATCTGCTCTTCGTTGGTGGTGAACTGAGCAAGGAGGGCGCTGGAGGGGTCGGCAATCGCAGCCGGCGTCTGGAACGCCGCCACCAGGTGGAGTGTGGCGCCGCTGTTGCGAGCCAGCTGCGCGGCCTGTGCGACCGCCAGGGCAGCCGTGGCGGAGCCGTCGGTTCCTACGACGATGGTAGAGAACATCGGATTCCCCTCTCTCAATGGCGTCAGGGGAATGGTAACCCAGGAGGTGTGACCACCACTTTTCTCCTGCGGGCACCTGGTCAGGGAAGCCAACCGCCTTCTCCCGCCGGCGAGCAGATCTCAATCGTCGTCAACCAAGAACGGCCCTGCTTGATTTCCGTTGGTGGGCCGCGCCTACGAGGACAGGCCGGGGTATTTCGTCAAATGTCGAGACTCGCTCCTACATCGCGGAATAGTCGCGCGTTGCCCGCGAATGGACGCGTAGAGATCGTCCGGTGTTCCGCACTCGTTCACGGCTCATTCATGGCCCACCGTTACATTGCAGCCCATGTTCCGAGACGATGAAGGAAATGGCCCTGCCGCGACCGTCGGGCGTTTGTCCGGACCACCGTTGTCCCGGCGCCAGTTCATGCAGATCGCCGGCGTGGCGGGGTTCGCCGCCGCGGCGCTGGATCTGGGCCTGCGCGATGGCTACGCCTTCGCCGCCGGCTCGGGTGGCACCAGCTCGCTCGGTTCGGGGACCGTTCCCGAGCAGATCCACCTCACCTGGGGCGCTGATCCCTCAACCGAGGTCACGGTCTCGTGGGCATCGCCGCAGCCCGAGGTGACGCCGCAGGTGACGCTGAGTCCGGCCGTGGGTGGCCAGACCGTCTTCAACGCCACCACGCTTACCTACACCGACGGCCTCAGCGGTGAGGTGGTCAACTGCTACCACGTCCCGCTGACCGGACTCACCCCGGCCACCACGTACTCCTACACGGTCGCTGATGCCGCCACTCCCGCCGTGGCCTTCTCCAGCACGTTCACCACGACCAACACGGGGCGCTTCGCCTTCGCTTTCACCAGCTTCGGTGACCTCGGCACCCCGGGAGCTGGTGCCACGTATACCCTCGCCAATGGGTCCACCATCTCGTCGAGCACCTACAGCGAGTCGCAGTGGAACGCCTACAACGCAGTGGGCGAGGTGGAGGTGCTGACGCCGCTGTTCCACCTGCTGAACGGCGACCTGTGCTATGGCGACAAGGAGACCATCAATTCCTCGGGACAGACCACCACGGGGATATCCGGCGTGCAACCCGCCCCGGAGGTGTGGCGGGATTTTGCCCTCAACATGCAACGATCGGCGGCCAACCGGCCCTGGATGCCCTGCCTCGGTAATCACGAGGCCGAGCTCGACAACGGCACCTACGGTTACAACTCGTACATGACGCGTTTCAAGCTGCCCAGCAATGGCACCGCCTTCCCGGGAAGCTTCTACTCGTTCCAGGTCGGGTCAGTGCTGTTCATCAGCCTCGACGCCAACGACGTCTGCTACCAGGGCGCCGGCGCATACAACGTCGGCTTCGTCGCCACCACCGATGCGGAAGGCAACCCGATCACGGCCGCTGACCACGTGTACAACCAGTACTACACGGGTACCTTCACATCCAACTCCAACGGCACACTTTCTCCCGGCGGGACCACGCCCAACGTGCAGACGCAATGGCTGGAGTCGACCCTCGCCGCGGCGCGTGCCGGCACCGCGGTTGATTGGATCGTCGTCCAGATGCACCAGTCCGCCCTCTCGTCGTCGACCGACAACGGATGCGACGCCGGCATCCGGCAGGCCTGGGTGCCGCTGTTCGACCAGTATCAGGTCGACCTGGTGCTCAACGGGCACGATCATGACTACGAGCGCTCCTATCCGGTGCGGGGATTCGCCCCGTCCCCGTATCCCGGTACGTCGACCTGGAAGGGCGCCTCCAACACCAGCTGGCCCAGCAACTACGTCTACAACACCAGCGGGCCGACATCCGTCGCGGCGAACAGCGGGGCGACAGTCAACACCTTCACGCCGGTGGTGGCTCCGGGAGAGGGGACCGGGAGCGTGTCCAGCCCCTTCAATACGACTCTGGGAACCGTGTACATGGTCCTCGGCGGGGGTGGGACCAATAAGCGCGACAACACGTACAACAGTGGGACGGCCAACGTCACCACGTTCACCCAGATCCGTGTCGGGACCGCCTTCGACGGCATTGCCGCCGGGACCAAGCCCCTGCCGGACGCCAGCGAGCCCTGCGCCTGGTCCGCCAACAAGGACACGACCGACGCGTACGGTATCGCCTTGTTCAGCGTCAAGCCGGGGGTGCAGGGCGGCAACACGACGATGACCGTGACCTACTACCACGCGCCCACCCAGACCAGCGGGACGCCCAACTACAGCGTCTATGACACCTTCTACCTGACCAGGCCGCGCAGCGACAACCCACCGGCGGCAACGCCGGAGTTCCCCATGCCGGCGTACGTGGTGGGGGGGACGGTGGCTCTGGCCGGGGGTGCACTGCTGGTCCAGCAACACCGGCAGAGCAAGAAGGCGGAGCGACAGGCCGAGTTTGCTCAGGTCTCGGCTCCTGCGGAGGGCTGAGCCGGCCACCGGGGCGGTGGTCCGCGGGTCGAGCGGTGGCCCTGCTCACGAGGGGCAACTCCCGTCTCGTGCGGCGTGGACCACGGTCATCTCTATCGGGGTGAAACGATATCGGCATGGTGATCCCGCTCATGCTGGCCACGTTGACCGACCGTCGACACTTCGACGACGATTGGGTGCTGGAGCGCAAGTTCGACGGTGAACGCTGTGTCGCGCGCAAAGCAGGCGGCGACGTGCGACTCGAGTCGCGCACCGGCAAGGATCTCACCGGAACCTACCCCGAGGTAAGTGCCGCCGTGGGGGCGCAACGCTCCCGCGACCTCCTGCTCGACGGGGAGGTGGTCGCCTATGAGGGTGACCAGACGTCCTTCGCCCGACTCCAGCAGCGTCTCGGGGTGACGAGGCCGTCCTCCGAGCAGGTGGCCACGTACCCGGTCGTCTACTGCGTCTTCGACCTCCTGGCCGTCGACGGGGAGGATCTCACCGACCGGCCGTTCGTCGAGCGTCGGGCCCAGCTGACGAGGACGATCCGGTCGAGCCCGGCGTTGCAGCACACCGAGGCCTGGAGCGATGACTCCGAGCGGCGCTTCGCCGAGGCCTGCCAGTCGGGCTGGGAGGGGCTCATCGCGAAGCGCGCCGCCGCACCGTACGTCGCTGGGCGCTCGAAGGACTGGTTGAAGCTGAAGTGCGTCTGGGAGCAGGAGTTCGTCATCGGCGGTTTCACCGATCCCACCGGTAGCCGGACGGACTTCGGAGCGCTGCTGGTCGGCTGCTACGAGCTGGGCTCCCTTCGCTACGCCGGCAAGGTGGGCACGGGCTACACCAAGGCGACACTCCGCGACCTCGGGGCCCGGCTGCGCAAGCTGGAGACGGCTGAGCCGGCGTTCGTCGACGCGCGACCGATCCCCCGCGGCGTGCACTGGACACGGCCCGACCTCGTCGCTCAGATCGGATTCGCCGAGTGGACGAGCGACGCCCGGCTGCGCCAGCCGCGCTTCCTCGGGCTGCGCGACGACAAGAGCCCGGCTGAGGTCGTCCGGGAACGGCCCCAGTGAGGGTGGGAGACGGTGCACATCCGTCGAAGACTCTGGACGCTGCCGAGCTGGCGCGAATCAGCTCGCCGCGACGTCACCGATCGGCAGCACCTGGCACTCGGTACGGGTCGGGTCGGTCTCGGGCAGCAGGAAGCGCCAGAAGATCGTTCCCGACTGGTGACCCTCACAGTCCAGCCAGTTCGGAACGCCGGGATCCTTATGAGCGATCACGATGCGGTAGCTACCGTCGGGTTCCTGTTGAATTTGGGACTGATTGAGGGACGAGCGCCGGGAGCGGTACTCGAGCGTCTGCATGTGTCGATTCCACAGCATGACATTGGCGAACGGACACGAGGGGAGGGTTCCGGTCATCACGAGGGCCTGGTCGGGTTCGAGTCGCCATCGCCCCGAGGCGTAGAAGATGTCGGCGGCACCCGGCACCGGCAGACCGGAATCCCGGAAGCTGAACGGCACGGGAAGCGAGTTGGGTTCCTGGGCGACGAAGGGGACCGCTGATGGTGTGCTGGGGAGGGACTGTCCGAGCGTGGTTTGGCGCAGGAAGGCGATACCCTCTTGCATCCGTTCCGAGAACACGTCGTCGCTCAGCGGGGGTGGGGGATCCAGGTCTTCGATCGTCTCGATGCCGATGCGCACCGATACCTCCATGTCGTTCTGCGCCGAGGTGCCCAACTGGAAATAGCTGCGCACAATGACGCAGTAGGCATCGGGGTCAAGGCGTAGCCAATTGCCCGGCTGTTCGGTCGCGCTGAGCGTCAACGAGTACGAACCGTCCTGGTCGATCTGAAACTGCCGATCATTGACGTCACCCAGGAGCGGCCCCGCCAGCGCCCCGTCCGGAGCTCTCCCGTGGATGGTGAACGACGTGTAGCACTCCTTGTCGACGCGGCCGAAAATCCTGTACGAGCGAGAACCCGAAATTCGGGCGTAATGGTAGATGGCGTCGGGATTGTCGCCCTGGAGCTTACGAGCGGGCGAAACGATCGACGCAAACCTCGGATGGTCGGGATCGGCCTCGAAGAAGAACTCGGACGCCGCTGAAAGGAGCTGGCCCACGTACCGGTAGCCCTCGACCACGTCGAGGGGGTCTGTGAATCGCTCGTCGTTGAGGACGTATCCATCCCGAATGAGCTGGAGGGCGGCGATCAGCTCATCGAATGCCGCGGTGGTCTTGGGAGCCTGGTTCATTTCAGCGTACGCCCGCCGTTCGTGTCATATTTGGGTCTGCATTCTTGCCAGATGCGGTGCTCTGAGGTCAGGATACTTTATGGGGGGTAACCGTGACCGATTCTCAGCTACGCAAGGCTTCGCTGCTCGTTCGGGCAACGGAGGGGACGGGATTATCCGACTTCGGCGAGGACTCATGGGAGGAGGGATTGGATCGCCTCGTCCACGCGCTGCAGGCCGAGGGCGATCTGAGCGAGGTGGGCGAGGTGGTCGCCTCCACCATGATCGTCGACTTCCTCAAGAGCCGGCTTCGGGTCATCGATTGGCACCAGCGCCACCCGGAAATCGGCACGACGATCGTTCCTGATCCAGTGCTGGTCATCGGCCAGCCCAGGACCGGAACGACCATACTTTTCGATCTGTTGGCCCAGGATCCGAGGTTCCGCGTGCCGCTCACCTGGGAGGTCGCGCAGCCGCATCCACCACCGGAGACCGCCACGTACCTCACTGACCCCCGTATAGAGGACGCCGCCATCGCACAAGCCATGTCCGAATCCTTGAATCCTGGCTTCCAATCGATCCACCCGTCCGGGCCGCGTCGAGGCCAGGAGTGCGTGGCCATTACGGCCGGAGACTTCCGAAGCCTGTTGTTCTCGACTGCCTTCCACGTGCCGAGCTACAGCCGCTGGTTGCTGTGGGAGGCCGACATGGCTCCCGCATACCGATACCACCGTAAGTTCTTGCAACTCCTTCAATGGCGACACGGGGGCGAACGTTGGCTCCTGAAGTCTCCGGCCCACCAGTGGTGTCTCGGGGCGGTATTCGCCGAGTACCCCAACGCGACGATCGTTCATACTCATCGTGATCCGCTCAAGGTGCTCGCCTCGACTGCCTCGCTGACGGCGCACTTGCAGCGCATCGCCCGCGAGCACACTTCCATCCCCATTCAGGCAACGGAGTGGGTCGACTACCTTGTAGAGGGCAATAACCGATCGGTAACCGTGCGCGAAGACGGTACGGTCCCGGCGGGGCGCGCAATCGACCTTCACTTCGGCGCAGTCATGCGTGACCCATGGGGTTCGATATCCGGGGTGTACGAACAGATGGGGACGACACTCGATTCTCACGCCGAGGACGCCATGCGCACCTTCTATGACGACAACCCGGTCGACAAGCACGGTGTTCACCGCTACACCTTCTCTGCTACCGGCTTGGAGGTGGGCGAGGTACGGCGCCGGACCCAGCGATACGAGGACTATTTCAAGGTGCCGCAAGAGGCGCTGGGGTGAAACTCATTCCGCGCCCGGGGCGGCGAGCTCCAATTGATATAAGGGAGGACCACTGTGCCGCAATTCGTCCAGCCGTTTGAGTTGACCGAGGACGCTCTCCGTCTGCGAGAGTTCATCTTCGAATACTGGTGCTCAAGGAAGGTGGCGCCCAATCTGCGCAATATTTTCGAGGCGATCGGGCTTGACCGTCGGCGGACGCAGAAGGCGCTCAAAGAGCTGCAACTCGGCATCATGGTCGTGGTGAACCAAGAGTCGCAGAACTGTGACATCCTCAAGGCACCGCCGTTCTCCTCCTTCCCGAGCCAGGCAGAGCTCTACATCGACGGGGAGTTTCACAGTTACATCGGCTGTGCGAGCGAGGCTATGGCCGTGTCCAACATGCCGCCGTTCCAAGACAAGGAGTGCCGCGTCGAGTCGTTCTGCGCCTGTTGTCTGGCGCCGATCACCATCATCGACAAGGCATTCACGATGCTGTCCTGCGATCCGGAGGGCGTTCTCTGGCACGTCAATAAGAATCCCTGGGATTGGGGGAACGTCGATATGGGCTCAATGTGCGATTCGATGAACTTCGTGTTGGACGCCGAGCATGCTCGCAACTATGAGATGCAAACCGGTACGCGAGGAGTGTTCTGTCCTATCGAAGCCGGGAAGGAATTCGTTCGTTACACCGCGACCATCCGCATGCACGACTACAACTGGCCGCCGGGGATCATGGACCCGCCCGCCATCATCGAACGCTTCCGCTCGTTGGGTTGTGATGTGAGCGTCTGGGGTGCGTGAACGGCTTCAGCCTGGTGCAGAATGGCTTGATGGGCGGTGCGTTCCCCGACGTCGTCAGGGGCGGCGAGAGTAAATTTCATGTGACGCTCGATACCTCCTGGGACCTGGCTCAGGTGCCACAAGGAGGGATCGTCACCGCCCTGGCGGTGCGAGCCATGGCCGCCGCCGTCGACAACCCGGAGCAGACGCTGCGCACCGCGCACACCACCTTTGCCGCCCAGGTACCCCACGGACTGCTCGAAATTGAGGTGGAGGTCCTTCGTCGCGGTCGCTCCATGTCACACGTACGGGCCGAGGTTCGGGCACCTGGTTCAAAGCGTGGCCACCTCACGACGGCCGTGTTCGGAGCGCCCCGCCGCGGCTTCGAATTCACCGACCTCGAACCGCCGACGCCAATTATCCCCCCCGCCCAATGCCGCAGCTTCCGCTCCCCGCGACCGCCAGAGGCGGAATCGGTGGGCTTCGTCGCCATGCCATTTTGGGAGAGCCACGTCGAAGGGGCGGGCATGCTCGGTCACGCACCCTGGGAGGACTATGAACCAACGCGGGCCGAGCATGGAACGTGGTACCGGATGGACGATCCGCCGTGGCAAAAGGACGGGACACTCGACCCACTGGCGCTCATCGTCTTCGCCGACACGATGCCCGGAGCGGTGGCTGAGAAGGTCGGGCGGGCGGAGCGCAGCCAGTGGTTCGGCCCGAGCGTCGATCTCACTTTCCATCTGCTCGGTGACTGCCGGTCCGAATGGGTGCTGGCCCACAACCGGGCCCGTCACGCCGGTGACGGCTACGCGTCGATCGATATGACCCTGTGGGACTGCGGACCGGATGGGACGGTCCCACCCCGGCTCGTTGCCTACGCCACTCAGGTCATGTTCTTCGCCTTCGGTGACTGAAGGGTCCAGGAACGCTAGGGGGCTCCCGTACCGTTGTCGGTGCCGGTCGATGCCCCGTTTTGCGCGGGTCCCGCTTCGGTGGGTTCAACCGATCCGAGGTAGGCAGTTTGGAGCACCGATTCCACCTCGTCGGCGGACCCGGACTGGAGGATCCGTCCATTCGCCATGACCATGGCCGAGCTGGCGACTGACAACGCCGTGCGCGCGAACTGCTCCACCACTACGACGGTGATCCCTTCAGCGGCCAGGCTGACCACATGCCGGTAGAGCTCCTCGACGACGAGGGGGGCCAGCCCCATGGAGAGCTCGTCCAGCAAGAGCAACCGCGGACTCGTCGCCACGGCGCGGGCGAGCGCCAGCATCTGCTGCTCGCCGCCCGACAGCGTGCCGGCCGGCTGGTCACGGCGCTCCGCCAGGCGCGGGAACCGGTCGAACGCGCTGCGCTCGACGTGTCGCCGGCCCTTGCCGCTGTGCGTCATGACCCACAGGTTCTCCCGCACGGTCAGGTTCGGAAAGACGCCACGGCCTTCGGGAATCAGGCAGAGGCCCCGTCGGGCCAACGAAGAAGTCGATCCCGCGCGCACCTTTTCGCCGGCGAAGCGGACCTCACCCTCGGTGGGCCCCATCACGCCGACGGCCAGGGAGAGAAGGGTCGACTTTCCGGCGCCGTTGGCCCCGAGGACCGCGGTCACGGCACCCTCTTCGAAGGTGGCATCGATGCCGTGGATGACCTCGACCTCCTCGTAGGCCGCCCGGACTCCCCGGAACTCCAGGAGGGGTTCAGGCATCGGCCACCGCCTCCGCCACCGTGCCGAGATATGCGGCCTGCACTTCGGGGTCGGCCCGGACCTCCGCCGGTGTGCCGGTGCAGATGATGCGGCCGTAGTCGAGGACTGCGATGGTGTGGCAGACGTGCATGACTAGCTCCATGTCGTGCTCCACCAGCAGAATGGCCAGGCCGTCGCTCGCCAGATCGCGCAGAATGCCTGAGAAGCGCTCTGTTTCGTCCGCGTCCTGACCCGCCGCCGGTTCATCGAGGAGGAGGACCTTGGGCCGAGTGGCGAGGGCGCGCGCCAGCTCGACCAGGCGACCGGTCCCCGTCGGCAAGGTGTCAGCCCGTTCGTTGGCCACCGACGTCAGTCCCACCCGGTCCAGTATCTCCTCGCGGATCCCTTTGTTCTCTTTCGTCCTCGCCTTCACTACGGATCGCTGCCCGATGGAAGCGGCCACCCCGATGTTCTCGGCGACGGTCAGGGACCCGAAGAGCTCCAGGCGCTGGAACGTGCGGCCGAGCCCGAGGCGGGCCCGGCGATACGACGAGAGCCCACGCAGGTCCCGACCGTCGAGGCGCACGGTCCCCGCGTTGGGGCGCTGCATCCCGGTGACCACGTTGAACAGGGTCGTCTTGCCGGCTCCGTTCGGCCCGATCAATCCGGTGATCGCACCCTCGGCCGCGCTGACCGTCACTTCGGACAAGGCAGCCAAGCCCCCGAAGCGAACCGAGACCGTTTCGATTTCAAGCCCCACTGGTGCCCCCAGCTCCCGACAGCGCGGCGAGCGGGTCGGCCGGCCCCACTGGTTCTTGGTCGGACACCGCCTCGGCGAAGAAGGCGTCCCGCTTCTCCTTGGAACGGCGCTCGGGAAGGCCGAACGCGGGCGGCGCGATCCTCGCCCGGTAGTCGACGACATACGCCGGGACGGGGAACGCCATGAGGTCGACCAAAATGATGATCGTCATCGGCCAGTTGCCGATCGCCCCGCCCAGGCGGAGCGCCCAGGCCAGCACGAACACCCCCACAATGAGGCCCAGCAGCCAGCGGCGCCGCAGCACCGAGAGATAGACCGGACGGACGCTGCCCGGGATGGTCCCATTGGGCGTGGTCCCCACGCCCACGCCACCGAGGCCGACGAGGACCAAGGGCAACTGGGTCAGCGAGGGGAAGAAGTTGGTGAAGAACGGAGACCCCTGGTAGAGGCCGTTCAGGCCCGCCGCTCCCAAGGAGGTGAGCCCCATGATGACCATGACCAGGAGGATGGAGAGGCCGTTGAAGAGCTGGAAGAGGGTCGGGTTGGCGCTGCCGACCTCCATGCCGTAGATGCCGCCACCCACCCCAGCCAGGGCGGCCGAGAAGGCGAACACGCCCACGAGCGACGCCCGGCCATTCATGCCCAGCGTTGCACACGCGGCGGGACTGTCCTTCATGGCCAGGAGGCGTTGCCCGAACTGCGACCTCCGCAGGGCGACGACGAGCAGGACCAGGACCCCGAACGCCACTGACCCCGCGATGAACTGCGACCGCTCGGTCTTGAGCGCCAGCGAACCGATGCGGAAAGGAGGGAAGACGAGCGTCCCCGAGCCGAAGGGCGCGTAGGCGTGCCCGAAGAGGTCGAAGGAGGGAAGCTGGAACACCCAGTTGTCCATGGTGACGGAGAACGCGGCCGTGGCCAGGGCGAAGTAGATGCCCTCGAGCCGCAGGGCGGGGATGGCGACGAGGACGCCGATCACTGCGCACACCCCGGCGGCGGCCAGGAGGGTGAGGGGGTTCCCCTGCGCCCCCAGGTGGCCCACCATGGTGGCGCCGATGCCGGCGAAGGTCATCTGGCACAACGACAGGCGACCGGCGTAGCCGACGATGGGGATGAGCGAGAGCCCGACGATGGCCAGACCCCACATCTTGTTGAGGGCGAACATGTCGGCCTTGCCGACGGTGGTGGCGAAGAAGATGGCGATGATGATGGTGCCGATGCAGAACAGGCCGGTGCCGTTCCAGGAGGGGCGGAAGGCGAGCTCGCGGCTGCGGAGCTGTCGGTGCCCGCGCAGGCGCGCCTGGGGCAGGAGCAACAGGGCAAGGAAGAGGAGGATCGCCGGCACCGCGCTGTCGAACCCCTGGACATAGGGGTTCTGGGGGAGGTAGGCCACCGCGTACGCAATGGAGAGGCCCAGAATGATCGCACCGACGAAGGTCATCGGAATGGACTTCAGGCGCCCGATGACCGAGGCCGCGTAGGCGTTGACGATGAGCAAGGTCAGCGCCGGGGCCGACAAGGTGAGGGTGGGTGCGATGAGGATCCCCGCCAGCGCGGCCAGCATGGAGCCGATGATCCAGGCGTTGCGGGTATTGGTGATGGCGCTCGAGCCGTTGAGCGAGGTGAGTGTCCGGTCGTCGACGCTGGCCCGCATGGTGACGCCGATCCTGGTGCGGTAGAGGAAGAGGCGCAGCCCGACGGCGACCACCAGGGCCAGGATCAAGATGGTCACGTCGTCGTAGGAGATCCTGATCGACCCGAGGACCAAGGTCTTGTTGTTGAAGAGGGGCGGGAGCGCCCGATAGGTCGTGGGATTCCAGACCCACTGCGCAATGCCCAAGAGCATCAGCGCGATGGAAAGGGTGACGACCAGTTTGGAGGCCTCGGACACCCCTTCGAGCCGCCGCATCACCCCCGCCTCGATCACGATGCCGATGATGGGCGCCAGCACGAAGAGGCAGACGAACATGGAGGGGAGGACCGGCCAGCCCCAGCCGATGGTCAGCTGCCAGTAGAAGAAGGCGCAGATCATCCCGATGGCGCCGTGCGCCCAGTTGAAGATGCCGGTCGTCGTGTACGTGAGCGTGAGGCCGCTCGCGGTTATCGCGTAAATGCCCGCCGCAGCCAGTCCGCCGATGGTGAAGATGATGAACTCATGCACAGCTGCCCCCCGACAGAGTGATCGGTCGCCTCACCGGTCAAGACTATGCAATATGCACACGCCGCGGCGACCAGCCGAACCCGCGCTCACAGGGCGTTCAGTTGCGCCAGTTGCGCGGCGGTCAGATGGACGACGTTCTTGGGGTTGCAGTTCCAGATGGACTGCGTGGGAGCGGTGAGCTTCTTGTCGTAGTTGATCCCCTTGGCCGTCAACTGGAGTATGGCGAAACACGGGGAGGGCTGGGGGTTCTCGTTGGACAGCGCCAATTTGGCGACGGGCGCTTGAATGCCCCCGGCGCTCCAGTTCGTCGTGGCGGCGGCCTTGTTCAGCACGCAGGTCACCGTGAGGTTGGCACCGCAGGCCGAGGCCGACTTCGCCCACAGGGTCCATGCTTCGGCCCCCTCCTCGTCGTCGAAGTCGATGGTGTCGCCCTTGGCGTACTTGTGCATGGTGGTGACGAGCTCTTCGGTCGAGGGGTTCTGCGAGGCCTGCGCCAGTGGCCACCACTGCGTCTCGACGTAAATCGGCGGCAGGGTGGGGTTGGCGGCCACGGCCTGCTGCGTCTGGGTATTGGCGAACTGGGTCCCCAGCAAAACGAAGGTGGGGTGGTAGCCGGCGGTCGTCATGGCCTGGGCGAAGGGAGTGAAGTTGGCGTTGTCGGCCGGCCACAGGGCCGTGACCCCCTTCTGCTGGTACTGCTCGACGTAGGGCGCCCAGTTCTCCACCGAGGTCGGAGGCTCGAGGAAGTCGACGACCTTCCAGCCCTCAGCCTCGGCGGCAAACTCGTACTTCATTTCGGACTCGATGACGGAGGGGGTGTCCGACCCGCCCATGCCGGCCACCTGGACCGCCTTCGGGTAGGCCTTGGTCATCGCCCCGAACCACCCCGCGGTGACCGCGCTCGTGCTGATGCCGGTCGGGTCGACCTGCAGGGAGGATTCAACGGACGCGTCCGAGACGACGTAGCCGCTGATCTGTCCGAGCCCGCACTTCTCGCGGATGGGCACTGACGGCTGGTCGAGGGCCATGCCGCCGCCGACCGCCATGAAGTCGCTCTGGCAGGCCGCCGTCATTTGCTGCGCCGCGTTGAAGAGCGCGGCGTCCCGGTTGTCGATCACGATCTTGCGCCCGTTGATTCCTCCGGCGGCGTTGCACCAGTCCGCGAATGCCGTGGCCTGCTGGGGGAACTCGGCCTCTAGTCCGGGATCAATGGTGTTGGAGGCGTCGTTGAATTCGGCGATGTTGATGGTCTTTGTGCCCACACCGCGGACCGAGGAGGCACCGCCCGGTCCCGGCTCGCATATTTTGCCGACCCCGGGCCAGACGCCGCTCGAACTCGAGGCCGACGTCGCCGCGGCAGCGGTCGTTGATGAGAGTGCGATGGACGTCCCGGTGAGAATTACTGCCGCCATGGCCAGCGGCAGTACGGCCCTTCGAAGCTGCATCAGCCCCTTGCAGAACATCCTCATACCCTCCCCAGAGTCGTTTGCAGTCGGATTATTAAATCAGTATGCCGACCGAAGCGGGGGTCGGCCGGCACATGGTAGGCGAAGCGGAATGAAGATGCTTAGTCCAGACCCTCCGACAGGGTTCGAGTCCGGAAGGTTTCTCGCTTGAATTCGCGTACTGGAACCGCGGGTCCGTTTAGCGGGGCTCTCGGTTCGGGCCGCCCGCGCTCCTGATGCGGACGAACAGGTCTGACAGCACCTCGACCAGTTTTGCGCGCTCCATCACCAGGTGCCCCTGATGCCAGGCCAGGCACAGCTCGCTCAGTGTGCCGATCTGCGCGTACGACACGAGGCGAGCCCGAAGTTCTGCGTGCGGGTCCGAATCCGGGGGCGCCATGCCTGCAATGGCCACGTCGATGATCTGGTGTCGAAAGGGACTGAGCGCTCCTCCGTGGGTCTCGGTGAGCAGCACCCGAGCGAGACGCTGATCGTCGACCAACGCTCCGACGAACGCTTCCAGCCAGGCTTGCGGCGGACCACTCGGTCCTGCGGGCCGGAACGGATCGACTCGCTCCGACATCACCGCGATGGCATGGTCGACGACGGCGCTCTGGAGGTCCGCCAGGGACGTGAAGCTTTCGTAGAAGTACCGCTTGGTGAGTCCGGCGTCCCGACACACCCGGCCGACGCCGATCGCGCCGGCACCTTCTGTTCCGGCGATCGCAAAGGCGGCCTCCACCAGACGGGCCCGCCGATCATTGCGCCGGTCGACGGCGCTGATCCCCTTGAAGGGCATCGTCACCTGGTAGTCCATATCGTCAACAGACTAGTTGACACCGACCAGTTTCAAAGCCTACGGTCCTCGGTGTCCGGTGGTTCTCACTCGCGGAGGTATGCCGTCGTGCCCTCGGTTCCAGTCGACGCCCACCTGGATCTGACCGATCCCGACCTGCTGGCTGATCATCTTCCCCTCGACGAGTTCGCCTGGCTGCGCCGTAACCAACCGATCCGGTGGAACCCCCAGGCCCGCACCGGATCGGATTACGGCGACGGTGGCTTTTGGGCGCTCACCCGCCACGCCGACGTCTCGGCGGTCACGAGGAGTCCGGGTTGGTCGGTGGAGGTCAATTCCGCCTTCGCGCGCCGGTTGGACGCGTCCGACCCGACGGGCGAAGCCACCAAGAACCTCCTCCTCTGCATGGACCCGCCCCGCCACACTCGAGTTCGTGGTGTGGGGAACCGGTGCTTCACGCCGCGTGCGTTGGCGGGACTCGAGGACGACCTGCGCGAGCAAGCCCACCGGATTGTGTGGGCGACCAAGCACGACGGCACGGGCGACTTCGTGATCGACGTGGCGCGTCACCTGCCGCTGCAGGCCATTGCCGGCCTCATGGGCATTCCTGATGCCGATCGGCAGCAGTTCTTCGACTGGAGCGACCAGATGGCCGGCAGCGAGGACCCGGAGTATGCCAGTGACGACATGACGGGCACCGTCGAGATGTTCGTCTACGCCCATGCGGCCGCCGAGGCCCGGATGCATGACGATCTCGGGGATGTCACCAGCCGACTGGTTCGCCCCGACGCCAACGGCGAACGCCTCACGAGCGAGGAGTTCGGGTTCTTCTTCATGATTCTGGCCGTGGCGGGCAACGAGACCACCCGGCAGGCGATCACCCACGGGATGTTGGCCTTCTTGGAGCATCCGGACCAATGGGAACGATGGCGGTCGGAACGACCGGCGACCGCGGTTGACGAGATATTGCGGTGGGCGTCGCCCGCCGTGGTCCTCCAGCGCACGGCCACCGAGGACAACGAGGTCGCCGGCCACCCGGTGCACAAGGGCGAGCGGGTGGGCTTGTACTTCCCCTCCGCCAACTTCGACGAGGAGGTATTCGAGGACCCACAGCACTTTGACATCGGCCGCTCCCCTAATCCTCACGTCACCTTCGGCGCGGGCGGGTCTCATTACTGCCTCGGGGCCAACCTCTCCCGCTTGGAACTGAAGGTGATGTTCGACGTCTTGGCCGACGAGCTGAGCGACGCGCAATTGACGGGCCCGCCCCGTCGCCTCCGCTCGTCGTGGCTCAACGGCATCAAGCACCTGCCGGTGCACTACGGAGGCTCGCGATGACGGCGGTCGAGGCGACCGCATGGGTGGTGACCCGGCTGAGCGCGCCGACCGAGGCCCTCGAGATCCGGACCGTCGAGGTCGGTGAACCCGGGACGAACCAGGTGCGGGTCAACGTGGAGGCGTTCTGCCTCGACTTCAACGACATCGACACCATCCGCGGTCGGTACGGGCTGCTGAAGTTCGAACCCCCCTTCGTCGTCGGCATGGCCGTCGCCGGAACGGTCGAGTCGGCCGGGCCGGGGTGTGAGGCCTTTCTCGGCCGGCGAGTCGTCGGCGTCGCCACGGGAGCGCAGGGCGCCTACGCGTCGGTGGCCCTGTGCGACGGGTCGAGCCTCCAGCTACTCCCCAAGTGGCTCAGCGCGGCCGAGGGAATCGCCATGTACTTTCCGTACCTGCTCAGCTACCTGGCACTGCGCGTCCGGGGACGTGTCGGCCCCGGTGATGTAGTCCTCATCCACGCCGCGGCCGGTGGCGCCGGATCGGCGGCGGTCCAACTGGCCAAGGCGTTCGGCGCCACGGTCATCGCGACGGCCGGAACCGACGAGAAGGTCGACTTCTGCCGCTCTTTGGGCGCCGACTACGGGGTGAACTATCGCACCGATGACTTCGTCGCCTTCGTAGACGACGTCACCAACGGGCGTGGGGTCGACGTGGCCTTCGACACCGTGGGTGGGGCAGTGACGACGGAGACCTTTCGGGTCATGGCGTTCAACGGCCGCCATCTGATCATCGGGTTCGCATCGGGCATTGAAGAAGAAGAGCGTCCGATGTCGATCCAGCCGAGCATCTACGGCAACTTTGATCTCGTCGGAATCTGCTTCGCATTCGTCGACTCGCCCCGGGGGCCTCGCATGTTCGGCCTCAATTTTCTCTCGACCGCACAGGGCGTCGACATCTGGAGCCGCGTGCTCCACCTGGCCCGGAACGGAGCGGTCCACCCTGTGATCGGGCGGCAGATCGAGTTCGTCGATGTCCCCGCCGAGCTCGAAGCGCTCGAGCGGCGCGAGACGACCGGTCGCACGGTGGTGCGGACGCCGACAGGGAACGGCAACTAGACCGTCGGCGAGACGTTCGACAAGGAGTGCCGCAGGACGTGTCGATTCAAGAACGAAAGCAAGCCGTCACCGAGTTTCTCATCGCGCTGGTGAACGACGACAGCGTCGCCATGCGGCCGCTGGTGGCCGATGACGTCAAGTGGTGGGTCCCGCAGTCTGCTGCCTTGGCGTTCGGGCTCGCTCGGCCTCTCGATGGATGGGAACAGGTGCCCTGGTTCGGTGGCGACGGCTGGAAGGGATTCAAGCCGGGCACGAGTCGAGTGACCATTCACCACTTGGTCGCCGAAGATGATTTCGTGTCGGCGCACTACAACAGGACAGCGCGGCGAGCCCACGACGACAGCGTCTATGACGCTGAGTACAACATCCTGTTTCGATTCAGGGACGATCTCATCGTCGAGGTGTGGGAAGTGGTGGACACGGCACAGGCAAATGCGAGTCGCTCCCTCTAGTGCACCGAGGCGCGGCGTTGATGAGATCGCCGGGGCGGCACAGCGAGCTTCGTGTAACGCCCGCCGACGAGCCATTCGGAGACGAAGAGGTTGCCGTCGTTGTCCACCGCTACGGAGTGGGGTGAGTTGAACCGCTCAGGATCGCCGAGGTGCGGAGCCTGCACGTGCCCGTCGTCGGTCAGGGCATTGGGCCAACCGGGCCGTTCGGGCCACGCCTGAGCGTCCTTTGCGTGCGGGTCGTTTCCGATGTAGCCGACCAGCTTGTCGTCGGCGTCGAGAATCGCGAGCCGTGAGTAGAGCTCGGCTACGACCAGAGCCTCTCCCCACTGCACGAAGCCACTGGGGCTGCTCAGGAACCCTTCACCGATGGTCCTCAGATACCGGCCCTCCAGGTCGTAGATCTGTACCCTCTTGTTCTCGCGGTCGGCGATATAGAGCTCCGGGGCCTTATGGGCGCGCCGATCGATGAAGACGGCGTGAGGACAGACGAAACGCCCCCCTCCTTCCTCACCCGAAAGAGCGGACAAGTGGTGCCCGTGCTTGTCGAATCGATGCACGAGGCTCGATCCGTACCCGTCCGCCACCCATATGTCGCCATTCCCGCCGAACCGTTCCTCGTCGATCGCCGAGCCGCACGGGCAGTACGTCCCCATCATGATCGGTCCAGTTGCGGCGTCATTCGGAGGAATCGGCAGCTCTGCCCGGATCTCCCCCCTCAGGGTCATCTTCACCACCCGGGGCTCGCGAGAATCGACATGGACACCTTTGCCGAACAGCGGTGCCCACGCTTCATCGCCGTCTCCGTCGGTACACACGTGAATGAAACCCGGATCGGTGATCCAGAGGTATTCCTCGTCGCCTTCTCGCACCAGGGTGATGCCATGGCCCTCGGTGAGACCAGGCCGAACGACGCGCAGAACTCGACCCTCGCTATCAAAGGCCACCAGTTGCCCGGCGTGGAACCCTATGAGTTCGCCACTGGCCGTGACGACCAGTCCGTTGTGCGCCCACGACGAGGCTGCATCGGGGACTGCCGACAAATCGGCCCAATCGCTCGTGAAGTCATAGTTGGGCATGAAAGCACCTTTCTCGCCGCCTGACTGCCTCACGCGGGCTTCATCCCGAGTCCGAGTCCGAGGCCATGGATCGCGGCCGTCACCCCGCCATCGACCCGCAGGTCACACCCCGTCACGAAGGACGCCGCCGGGCCGGCCAACCACTCCACGGCGGCGGCGATGTCGTCTGCCGTTCCCATTCGAGGGAGCGCAGACAGCTCGAGCTGCTGGCGCATGGCTTCGCCAGCGCCTTCCTTAAGTTCTTGCAGGCTCATCGGGGTCGAGATGATGCCGGGGCTAATGGTCACCACGCGCGCCCCCCGAGCCCCCCAGACCCCGGCTGAGTGTTCGACCCGGAGCTGGTTCACTCGTTTTGCCATGCAATAGCTGGCGCCGAAGTCCAGATGGTCCACCGGTCCGAGCGTCGAGAGCAGATCCTCGGTCGCCGCGGTGGCCAGCGCATGTTCGAGCTCGGGTGACATTCCGGCCATGTACCCCGCCATGCTGGCGATGCAGACGGCGACGGTCCCGTCGTCGGCCAGCGGCAGGAATGCCGACAGGACGTGATCGGTGCCGAGCATGTCCACCTCGAGGACCCGGGTCGGAGACGCCATGGTGGGGGAGAGGCCGGCGGTATGGACCAAGGTCCGGAGTCGTCCGAGTGCTCCAACTGCGCCGGCCAGATCGTCGACGGACGAGCGGATCGACACGTCGACGGCACGGGGGACCACGTCCAATCCATTGGACTGCAACTCGGCTGTGCAGTCGGTGAGACGCGTGGCGTCATGGTCGGCGATCACCAGCTGGCGACCGGGCCCGAGCCTGCGGGCGCAGGCCATGCCCATCCCTCCGACCCCTACGACAACGACGATCTCCCTCATTCCCGCCCCTCTCGCCGACCTACGTTGGTGAACCCGTGTTCAGTATATTAATGTCTAGTAGGAAGCTAATCTGCAGTTCACTTTCGTAGGAGCCAGTCAGCCATCTACCGAGGAGGCGTCATTATCGGTACCCCCGAGCCCGAAGGCGGCTCAGTTCGATGACGGGAGATCTGCCGGGCACGACGTTGCTCGATCCAGCGGTCATCGAGGACCCCTACCCCTTCTATCGACGGCTTCGAGAAGAAGCACCGGTGTGGCAGGTCCCTGGCACCGACATCTTCGTCGTGACGTCGTTCGCCCTCCTGGTCGATGCCGCCGCCCGAGTCGAGGACTTTTCCTCGAATATGAACTTCCTGCTCTATCGCAACGACAGGGGGCTCCCGTGCCGTTTGTCATTCGGCGACGCCGGTTCCTATGTGCTCGCCACGGCGGACCCACCCGATCACAAAATTCATAGAGACGCAGTGTTCTCCGAGTTGGTGGCCAAGCGTATGGCGGCGCTTGAGCCCGAGATCGCCGAGGTCGCCTCGGGGTGTGTGAACAAGGCCGTAGAAGACCGGGATGTCGATTTCATGGCTGCCGTCGCGAACGTCGTACCGATCACGCTTATCAGCAGTCTGATCGGATTCCGGGGTAGCGACCTCGACGAGCTTCTGCGCACTGCCTTCGATTCGACTGCACTCGTGGGAGGGAGGTTGACGCTCCCTCAATTGGAAGCCCTCATGACGCGCATCGGCGACATCCAGAATTGGATCGTCGATCAACTCGTCGCGGCCCGGCGTCAGCCCAGCGACGACATTCTGGGAGCCGTCGCTCAAGCCATGGAGGCCGACCTGCTCAACTTGGGCGAGGCCTGCATCATCCTGCAAACCCTTCTCAGCGCGGGTGGCGAGTCCACCACCAGTCTGTTGGGCAACAGTGTCCGCCTGCTGGTTGAACATCAAGATATTCAATTCACATTGCGTGAACATCCAGACCTCATCCCGGTCTTCATTGAGGAAGCGCTGCGGCTGGAGTCCCCATTTCGTTTCCTCTTTCGCTCGGCTGCGAAAGATGTCGAACTCGGTGGCCGCCACATCCCGACAGGGTCGACAGTGCTCCTCTTCTGGGGAGCAGCCAATCGGGACCCCGCGGCATTCCCACAACCAGATGACATCGACCTCAGTCGTCGCCTGCCCCGTCGCCATGTTGCGTTCGGCCGGGGCATCCACCACTGCGTTGGCGCCCCCTTGGCCCGACTGGAGGCACAGGTGGTGCTGAAATGCCTGCTCGATCGCACCAGGACGATCGTCATCGACCCGGATCAGTCGCCGCGGTGGTTCGACAGCCTGCAGGTTCGCCGGCATGAGTATCTGCCCATCTCGGTAGTGCCAGCGTGACCAAAGTGGTACGCCGACCCTCGTTGCCTTGACTTCGATGAACGAGATCTCCACCCAGACCGACCGCAAAGCCCAGCGCCGTGCGCACCGACAGGCTCAAAGTTTGCAGAATCGGCTGGACATCCTGGATGCCGCCGAGAAGATATTCGGTGAGCGTGGAATACGCGATGGCTCCCTACGCGAGATCGCAGATGAGGCCGGATTCTCGGCGGCGGCCATCTACGTCTTCTTCGAGAACAAACAACATCTCTTGTCAGAGACGCTGACGCGACGGGGCGATGAACTTCTCCCCGTCATTCGTGATGCGGCCGATGCCGATCTGAGCCCACTCGAAAAGCTTCACTTACTTGTCGATGACACCCTCGCGTTCTTCGACGAACGGCCTTACTTTCGGCTGCTGATGCGACACGTGCAGGGAGGCGCCACTATCACCGGTCCTGTCCTGGCCACGTTCGCCGATCGGGTAAATCTTCGCTTCGAAGAGGCACTGAGTCTCATTGCGGCCATCGTGGAGGATGGACAGGGCAGAGGCCAGATCCGAGAAGGCAATGGACGCGCCCTTGCCCACCTCTATTCGGTACTTGTCAACGAGTTCGTCCTCCTCCACTCTGGTCAGAACGGGTCCACTATCGGGACGCTTACCTCGGCACAGTTTCATGGCGTCGTCGACGGAGCCCTCCGTGGCGGCGTGTGACCACGTCCCGATAGGGTCAGGATATGTCGCGCGAAGTGGTGACAGGGTACTGCTGGCCGCAATCCGTATCCTCGGGGGACCAGGTCGGTTTGCACATTTCCTCCTCCGCCGGGCGCCCCGTGCACATCGAGGTGGCACGGGTCGGCGTGCGACGCGACGTGGTATTTCGTTCTGACGCGGTGAGAGCGGACGAGCATGAGACGCCGCGGGAGGCTTCCTCGAAGGGGTGCGGCTGGCCGGTCGCTCTCACGCTGGACGTCGACGCGGCCTGGCGGTCGGGTTACTACGAGGTCGTCATGGAGATCGACGTTGAAGGGAGGGTTCGGCGCGGTCATGCATTCTTCGTCGTACGTCCGCCCTCCGCCACGCGCGTCGTCCTCGCGCTGTCCACGAATACCTGGCATGCCTACAACGATTTCGGTGGACCGAACCTGTACACGGGGGGCACGCACGTCTCTATGCAGCGACCGATGGCGGCGGGCTACCTGTACAAGCCGCCGGGCAAGGGTCGTCGGGTGACGGGGACGGGTTCCCCCGATCCGCAGAACGCGGCACACGTCGGCTACATCTCGATCAACCATCTGTCGGACTATGCCGGGTCTGCGGGGTGGCCGGATTGGGAGCTGCCGTTTGTCGAGTGGGCCGAACGCGAGGGTTTTGAGATCGGCCTGTGCACGAATGCCGACCTCGAAGAACACCCTCAAGTGCTGGAGGGCGCGAGCCTCTATCTCTCCGTCGGCCACGACGAGTACTGGTCCCGCGGCATGCGCGACACGGTCGAAGCGTTCATCGCGAAAGGGGGCAACGCGGCCTTCTTTTCGGGCAACACCTCGTTGTGGCAGGTGCGCCTCGAGGGCGACGATCACGACGTCATGGTCGGGTACAAAGGGTTCTTCAAGAACGACCCGCTGATGGGTACCGACCGCGAAGCGGAGGTGACGACGTTCTGGTCCGACGTCGTCGTCGGCCGACCCGAAAACTCCATGACCGGCGTCTCGTTCACCCGTGGCGGGTACCACCGCATAGGCCGCAATGTGACGGCCGGTCTCGGTGGCTACACCGTTCATCGCCCGGGTCACTGGATGTTCGAGGGCACCGGGCTCGGCTACGGCGACGTGCTCGGAGTTGGGGCTACCGTGGTCGGCTACGAGTGCGACGGGTGCGTCTTCACGTACCGCGACGGGCTGCCCTTCCCGACCGGCGAGGACGGCACACCGTCGACCTTCGAGATCCTCGGCACGTGTCCGACCCAGCATTTCACGCGCCATTCCGCGCCTCGCCCGCCCAAGCCGGGCGAGCCCAGCGAGCTGGAGTACATCGCCTCGCGGGTGTTCGGGACGCGCGACCCAGAGGCAATGGAACGCATCCGTCACGGCCACGCCGTGTTAGGGGCGTACACCACCACGTCGGGCGCAACAGTGATGACGTCGGGATCGACCGACTGGGCCCACGGGCTGGCCGGGCGTGACCCGCAGATCGAGCAGATCACCCGGAACGTGCTGACCAGGCTGGGTTAAGCCCTCACGTCGCGGGAGGATCAGCCCCGGTGATCCTTCGCGAGGCCGAGATCAGGGGCAGCGTGGGGAACGATACGGTATGGGCCAAGCGTA
>Ga0182030_10002461_pt1 | contig 39235 bp, 32 predicted proteins | sample 812S3MmetaG_FD_121299 | JGI IMG/M metagenome (GOLD analysis project Ga0182030, IMG submission 121299) | Permafrost microbial communities from Stordalen Mire, Sweden - 812S3M metaG (Illumina Assembly) | ecosystem: Environmental > Terrestrial > Soil > Wetlands > Permafrost | place: Sweden...
CCGACGGCGTACGTACCGCCGGTGCTGGGTGAGGCAATCGATGCCGTGGGCGCAGATGCCACTGTGTACGAGATCGAATTCGTGCCGGTCTGGCCGTCCTGGCTGGTCGCGGTCACGGTGTAGGTGTAGTTACCGGGAGCAGAGGTGTCGAGCGTGCCGGGCGAGGCCGAGTTGTTGGAATCGACACACGCAGCGATGCCCGGCCCATTGGCTCCATCGCTGCAACTAAATGCAGTGGACACCACTTGATTGACGGCGTAGGTCTGATCCGTGGCTGGCGAATTGATGGAGGCCGTAGGTGCCGGGGGAGCTGGCCACGTCACAACAACTTCGGCGTCCCCTGCGCTGGTCCCGGCAACCGTACCGGTGCCAGCGCCAGAAATAGGTGAACCGCATACGGGTGCAAATAGACCGTAAATACCATTGGCGCAGAAATCGGATCCGCCGCCGCCGCCGCCGCCTTCGGGACCCGACGCGCCACCGCCGCCAGCAAACAAGCCGCCACCGCCGCCACCGCCGCCCCTGCCTGGTCCGCAGGTGCCCGGGGCACCACCAGCGCCAGCTTGACCAGGCCCACCTGAACTAAAGCTCAGTCCGATGTTGCCAGGTGACCCACAAGCGCCATTGGGACCGGCACCGCCGCCCTGGGCCGTGGTGTTGTTGCCGCCGCCACCTCCGCCGCCGAGATTGTTGCCATAAGTCTCGTAGGTGCCGCCGCTCTGGGCGACTGGCTCTCCGGCATTACCTCCGCTCTCGACGCCAAGACCATCCGTGGCGCCACCGCCGCCAGCGACGACAAGTGGATTAGTGAAAACTGACCCAATGGCCACGCCCGAAGCTCCCCCGCCGCCCGGAGATCCGCCACCCTGATCGACGCAGATGTCCAGCGGCAAGCCCCCGAGACTTCCCGCCACGATGCCGGTGACCTCGTCGCCCAACCCTCCTTGACCTCCGTTGTTGCCCAAGGTGGCCCCGGCTGCTCCAGTCGCCTGAATCTCAATGCTGGTCACTCCGGACGGAAGATCCTGCACTGAGCACCCTGCCACCGCGATGGCGATCGAACCCGACGTCGCCGGCTCTGCGGACGCCACGCCCGAAGACACACCGCTACAGCAGAACGCGCCAACCAGGGCGCACACGCCAAGCAAACCCGTTACGTTCGATCGAATCCGAGAGGTCCGTTGCGGCCCACGAACCGCGGCACACCGACCCCATCCAACCATGCTGGCCATATTCATCGTTCCCCCTCGTCGAAACCGATATCACGCTGTGAACGGAAAGCATGTGGACGAAGGCAACGCTGGCTTCTGGAAGGCTTCAACGGACCCCTTACATCAGCTCGCGTTTTTTCGTGTTCCCGCCCCGTCAGCGTGCAGAGAGCGCAGCGTAATACCCAATCTCCGATCAGTAAAGATACCTTTGTGTCCTATGCCCTTGAAATGGGCGATTCGATCCGCAATGGGGTATGACGAGCAAGCGTTTTGAAGTCACCATCGACATGCAGTATCGGCGAGTCCGTCCGGATGGCGACACTAGCGATAAGACAATCAATCAACTTGCGTACGGTTTCGCCACGGCGCCGACAGATGCGATAAAGCGCGGCGGCCTCCTCGTAATCGACCGCCAGCGTGGGGAAGAGGGTCCCTCGAGCGAGCAATCTCCGCAGATCGCTCAAGTGACGCTCGTCACGGGCGCCCGCCAGCACTTCCATGCGGACAGGTTCGCAAATTGCGATCTGGCCACTCAATAGCTGGTCCAGCCGTTCACACGTCGGGCTCTTGGTGTCCCGCAGAAACTCAATCCAGGCCGAGGTATCGATCAGGATCACTGCGTTCGGCTACTTCGCAACTCCTCCAGATCGCCATCCCAGCCAGAGCCCCGCAACGCCCGCGCCTCGTCAACATCGAGTGGTTCACCGGCGACCGAGCGCAGGGCGAAATTGACGGCATCGCGTTTGGTTGAGAGGTGGTATCGATCCATGACGTCACGGCACGCATCGTCGTCGATATCGATGTTTGTACGTCCCATACACCAAGTATACACCTCGCTGAGTTTCTTCCGCCGTTTGGAAAATCGACACATCCTCAACTTGCTCAGAGGTGCGGATCCCTGATTGACGGTCAGTGCTCAGCGCGAACAGCCCAAGAGGTGCATCATGGTGACTGAAGTAACTGAACGGGGGGGACGGCATGCGCAGCTCTCGCAGTGCGGGCACACGTGGCTCGCTAGCAACGGTCGCTATTGCAGGTGCCGCACTGGTCGGATCCATCGGAGGAACCAGTGGCGTGGCGGGAGCCGCCACGACGAGTGCTCCGGGCGTCACGCCGAATTCCATCACCGTGGGCACCATTTCCACGCAGACCGGGCCTTTGGCTGGGAACTCGGCCGGCGTGATCTACGGCGAGAAGGCGTACTTCGATTACATCAACGCACTCGGAGGGGTAAACGGTCGCAAGATCGACCTGAAGTACACCCTCGACGACACGGGCAATCCGAGTGAGTTCACCACGTTGGCCAATACCTTGATCAACCAAGATCACGTCTTCGCCGTGAGCGGCGTGGCATCGCTCTTCTTCAGCCCCAACATCGTCGTCGAAGCCAAGACCCCCACCTATGGGTACAACGTGACCGCCAACTGGAACGGCCCACCCAATCTCTTCGCCGCCGGTGGGTCGGTGCAGTACCTCCCGGCGATTGCTCCTTATGTGGGCTATGTCTCCCGGGCGGCCAAGGCCAACAAGATCGCCATCGTGGCCTACGGCGTGGCCGCCTCAGCTGCGGCCTGCCAGGCCGCCGATAAGGCACTCATGGCCAAAGGTTTCGACGTGGTGTACACCGACTTCAAGGTGCCCTACCCAGGAAGCACCATCTCCACCGATGTGCAGCGGATGAAGCAGGCCAAGGCCAACTTCGTCCTCTCGTGCATGGAGGACCAAGGCAACGTCAACATGGCGCGGGCCATTGAGCAATATGGCCTCAAAACCACCCAGCTTTGGCTCAACGGGAATGACCAGACAACCCTTGATCAGAACCAGAGTCTTATGCAAGGGGTCTACTTCTACATTGCCCACGTGCCCTTCACCGCGTCCTCGAAGCTGTATCCCGGACTCAAGCTCTACCTCAAGGAAATGAACAAATACGAGCCGAGTTACGCCCAAAATGAATTGGCCATCCAAGGTTGGGAGTCGGCGGCGCTGTTCGTGACTGGCGTCAAACTGGCGGGCAAAAACCTGACCCAAGCCAACGTGGTGGCTCAGACCAACAAGCTCACGTCATTCACCGCCGGCGGATTGACGGTTCCCGTGAACTGGAAGGTCAGCGGACACTCCGGCCATGCGCCGCCCTACTGCGGAGCCTTCATTGTGGTCAAGGGCGACAAATATGTCCCAGCCCTCAACCGGGGCAAAAGCGTCTTCAACTGTTTCGGCTCCACTAATCCCAACAAGGGGCCGGTGTCACTGCCGCCCGGCACCCCAAACGCCACCTAGAACTCGGAATACTCAGCCGGCTGCGTCATTCAGCGGAAGTCTCGTCGCTGGTCGGTTTGGGGCGACCCAGCATCTCTAAGCGCTCGGCATATTCGTGCGTGTCAATGTCGTAGACCCACATGACAATGGCGTCCTCGTTGGTGACGGGGTAATAGTTTTTGCGCACACCGACCGGGGCAAAGCCGAAACGGCGATACAGCGACTGTGCCGGTTCATTACTGGCGGCCACTTCAAGTGACAGATGCTTGACCCCAGTCGGCAAGAGCTCTCGAATGCCGTTGATGATCAGGGCCTTGGCCACACCGGAGCGCTGATAGGCGGGAGCGGTGGCGATGGTGGTGATGTGGGCTTCGTCGTCCACCATCAAAAAGCCGATGTACCCCGCCAACTCCCGGCCGTCCCAGGCCGCCCGATACAACCTCCCGTGGCGCAGGGCTAACTCGGAATTAAAGACAACCGGCGACCAAGGTTCGGGGAAGACCGTCGCCTCAATTGGCAGCACGTAGCGGAGGTCACGACGCTTGAGCTTCTCAATCCGCAGTTCCATCGTCGCGACGATCAGGAAGATGCGGCCGGAAGCAACCCGGAGGCCCGATCGATCTGAGCAAAGTTGATTCGGGCGTCGGCCTCGCGCATATAGATCGGGACAACGACGTTCGGGAGATCTGGCACAGTGCCAGCGGCCAATCGATCAGAGGCCAGGGACAGCAACGTCGATGCGGGCGGGGAACTGAGAGCGCCCATCACACAGGTGACGCCTCGGGCGACACGCAAGACGTCGGCATATCGTTGCGCTCCATCACCCACAGCTACCACCGGGACACCGCCGAGGGCAGAGAGAACGCTAGTGAGGTCTCCGGGTGAAAAAAGACTGGGGGAAAAGACTTCGGCCGCTTCGCCCCCCTCCGAGCCAACTTCACGGAGCGCGGCGAACACCTCACCTCGCCGAGCGTCCACAACCGAGAGCACCAGTCCCCGGTGACCCACTTCCCGCGCCGCTTCGAAAAGAATGTCGAGACTGGACAGACCGACAATGCCGATCCCGAGCGACTGGGCCAGTGCTTTGGCCGTCGACACGCCGACGCGGAGCCCAGTGAAGAGACCTGGTCCGAGGTCGACTGCTACGGCATCGATACTGATTGCGTCGATTCCGACCTGGGCAAGGAGGTGCTCCATGGCCGGGACGAGCGACTCGACGTGTCGCCGGCGACCCGACAACGAGAACTGGGCCTGCATACCGTCGGTGGTGCGCACGGCCACTCCTACGGTTTCGGTTGCAGTTTCGATGGCCACGATGTTCAAGGCTGATTCGCTCCACTTTCGCTCAGGGCTTGCTGCACGTCATCAGCCCGGTCGATCCACGTACCCCGACCATTGATGGCGATCGTGCGGAGTTCGGCTGAGGTGTCCTCGTTAGGTTGGGTCAAGGTGACCTCGAGGACGTCGTCGCCCAGCACTGGGGCCGCCATGTCACCCCATTCGACCAACGCCACCGCCCGTTCTTCAACCAATTCGGAAAGGGCCAGATCGACCACTTCATGCAGGGTCTCGGTACGGTAGACGTCGGCGTGAATGAGGAGATCGATCGGACTGGCCTCGCCGCAGTCGTACTGGCGGACTAAGGCGAAGGTCGGACTGGTCACCGGTCCCTCCACGCCAAGGGCGGCGGCAAAGCCTTGGGCAAAGGCCGTCTTGCCCGCTCCCAGATCGCCCACGAGGAGAATGATGTCACCACTTCGACAGCACGCCGACAGCTTGGCGGCAATTTTTTTGGTAGATGTGGGCGAATCGCTCTGCAAAATCAGCGGCCAACTCATGCTCGGTGCTCCGCAATTTGGCGCTTGGCCCGCACCAGATCGGCCCGCATTTCGGCCATGGCCTGGCCTCCGGCTCGCAACACATAGGCCGGGTGATAGGTGGGGACCAGATGACCATTGCCGTAGACGTAGACCGAGCCTCGCAGCTTGCGGATGCCTTCAGTCGTGCCGAGTAGGAGCTGGGTGGCGAAATTGCCCAGCGTGACTACCACCGCTGGCTTAATGATGGCGATCTGCTCCTCGAGGTATGGCCGACACGCCTCGATCTCGAGGGGAGCCGGATTGCGATTGTTCGGGGGCCGGCACTTCACCACGTTGGCGATGTAGCAATCGGCCCGGGTCACGCCAATTTCCTCGGCCATCAGTCGGTCGAGGAGCTTGCCGGAGCGACCGACGAAGGGCTCGCCGGCCAGATCCTCTTCCCTACCCGGCCCCTCTCCCACGAAGAGGAGGTCTGCCGTGGGATTGCCCACACCAAAGACCACTTGGGTGCGCCCTTCCGCAAGCGGGCACAAGGTACAGGTCACGGCAATGGCGCGTAGCTGTTCGAGCGTTCGTTGACCACCCTCAGGCACGCCTTGAGCGTACTGGGCACTCTTACATTCGGGAACCGTCGACGTCTTGGTCGAAATGTTCGGCTGAATCCCTAGGCCATGGGCGGCGACGCCGTCTCCTCGTCCACCTTCGGACCGTGGGTCAAAAGGCGAGGTACCCGAGGACCAATCCCGCAAATCACCTCATAACTGATGGTTCCGAGCAACGAGGCCCATTCGTCCGCCGTGATTTCCTCGTTGCCCTGACGTCCAATCAAGACAACTTCATCGCCCGGCCGTACGGACTGGTCGTCCTCGCAGTCGACCACGATCTGGTCCATGGTGACCATGCCGGCCAGTGGTCGGCGCTTTCCCCCAATGAGCACGCCATAGCCATTGGTGAACAGGGCGCGGGGCACGCCGTCGGCGTAGCCAATCGGAATGGTGGCCACGATGGAATCTTTGGGGAGAGGACGCAGCCGACCGTAGGACGGCCGGGCCCCGGCGGGCAGGGTGCGCACCGACACCACCCGAGCCCGCAGTGACATCACCGGCTTGAGCGACACACCGGGCAACGCAGCCGCAAAAGCGCTCTTGACCGCCGGGCCGGGCAGGTAGCCATAGAGACCGATGCCACAGCGCACCATGCCGTAGCGCGCCGAGGGGAAGGCGATAGCGCCGGCGGTGTTGGCAGCGTGCACGGTATCGGCATCAAAACCCGCGGCCAACAACTCGCGTGCCAGGCGATTGAATGTTTCAAGTTGTCCAAGGGTGAATTCGCGGTCTTCAGCGGTCTCGCCGTCGGCCACAGCGAGGTGGGTCCACATGCCTTCGAGATGAAGGTGCGGATTTTCAGCGATGGCTCGAACCAGATCTGGCACGTCTTTGGGTTGTGCCCCCACCCGGTGCATCCCGGTGTCGACCTTGAGGTGTACTGGCGCTTGCTTATCCGATTTCCTGGCCGCCTCGGAGAACTCGGCAATCCCCTCGTGGCTGTAGAGCGTCGGCGTCAGGCCGTAATTTAACGCACCCTCGACGGCGTCGCCGGAGCACTCGCTGAGAAGGAGGATCGGCCCGGTGACATCGTGTTGACGCAATTCAATGCCCTCGTCAAGCAAAGCCACCGCCAATCCTCTGGCTCCTCCGGCCCGAGCCGCCTTCGCCACGGCCGGGCCACCGTGGCCGTAGCCATGGGCTTTGACTACCGCGCAGAGCTCAGCGGGTTTAACCAAACCAGAAAGCACTCGCGCGTTGTGCGTCACGGCTGACAGATCGATCTCGGCCCAGGTCGGACGCGAGATGGCCTGGGCCATCGTGACTTGCTCCTCTATGTAGGCCCGATCGACCTTGGGCGGTGTGGGACCCTTCATGCCCTCACGGAACCAGCCGAAGGGACCCTCAGCCATCGTGCCGTTCATCGTTCGGCCGATCATTCCGGCTCAAGACGGCGGCGACCAATGCAGGCAGATCTCCGGCCACCAGGCCTTGCTGGCGATGGCTCGCCGCGGCCCGACCGTGCACGTGGGCCGCCAATGCCGCGGCTTCGTGGGGTGCCACTCCCCGAGCGATGAACGCGCCGATGATCCCGGAAAGCACGTCACCGGTGCCCGCGGTGGCCAGGGCTGGGACGCCAGCAGTTGAGAGGAGTACGTCAGGCACCCCGTCTTCGGGCGAGGCCACCGCCGTCAATGGACCCTTCAAGAGCACAATGGCGCCGAGTCGGCGCGCCAGATCCCGAGCCGAAGCCAATCGGTCCGCGCTCGGTGGAGCACCGGTCAGTCGGGCGTATTCGCCGTCGTGTGGAGTGAGCACCGTTGGGGCTTTGCGTACCCCAATCAGAAACTTGGCCATGGGGAGATCACCGAGTGCAGTGAGTCCATCGGCATCGATGACGAGCGGCAGCGTGCACGAGGCGATGACCGATTGCACCTCTTCTTTAGTGGCGCTGTCGGTGCCGAGACCTGGACCGATGACCAGGGCCCGGCACTTGGCCGTGCCGGCCAGAAGTGCTCCGCCCCATCGCGAAGTGGTCAGTTGCATACGCACCGCTTCGACGGGCCAGTTCCCAGTCGGGTTGCCGGGTGAACCCAACCGGATCATGCCGGCGCCGGCCGCCATGGCGCCACGGCTACTCAAGACGGCGGAACCTTCCATGCCGACAGAACCAGCGGCGATTCCCACCGCGGTGCTCCACTTGTGCGAGGTGCGGGGTCGAGCCGGGAGGAGCCGATCAATATCGTCGTCGGTGATCAGCGCTGCGCCCGATGGCCCGATGTCGATCCCGATGTCAGCCACTTCGATGGCTCCGCTCAAGCGGGGACCATCGCCCTGGAGCAGCCCCGTCTTGTGGGCGGCAAAGGTCACCGTGTGCGTGGCATGAGTCGCCCCGTCCGATGCGCTCCCGGTGTCGGCATTCAGTCCCGAAGGGAGATCGATGGCCAACACGGGAGTGCCGTCATGGACCTGCGGCGCCGTATAGGTGCCGTGGAAGCCGGTGCCATAGGCGCCATCGATGACCAGATCGCAGGGTGCAAGTTGGGTCGGAGCGGCGGCGGCACCGAATACGGTGACCCGCACTCCCCGGCGGGCCAGGTAGTCCGCCGCAACCCGTCCGTCGGCCCCATTGCTGCCTTTACCCACCACCACAATGACGCGCCGTCCGTAGGACCCGCCCATGATGTGTAGGGCGGCGACGCCCACTGCGGTGCCGGCTCGGGTCACCAGAGTCTGGTGTGAGACATGAGCCAGCGCTGACTCGTCAGCGGCCCGCATCTCGGCCGCGGTGACAACTGGTTTCACGGCACACGCTCGGCGACGACAAAGGCAATCGCGACTTGCGTCGTGTGCGTGAGGGACAGATGCCAATGTGCCACCTCGCGTTGGCGGGCCAATTGCTCCGCCCCGCCGTGCAGCATCAGATACGGCGCCCCACTGGTGGCATCGTCACCGGGGGTCCGGCGCACTTCGACATCGGTCAGCGCAAAGCCACCCAGGCCGATGGCCAGAGCTTTCATCACCGCTTCCTTGGCGGCAAAACGCGCGGCCAGGCTTTCGGTCGGGTCGTTGCCGCGGTTGGCGTCCGCCTGTTCGGCGTCGGTGAAGTAGCGGGCGGCAAAGCCAGGCCGGCGGGCCAAGAGGCGGCGGAAACGCTCGACATCGACCGCGTCCACTCCCACTCCAGCCACAGTGCCAGTGACCCTGGCCATCACCGCGCTGACGGCGGCGTTCACTCGGGCGTCGTCATTCAACGGTCACCGTTTTGGCCAAGTTGCGGGGACGATCGACGTCGCGTCCGTGGAGAATGGCCAGTCGATAGGCCAGCTGTTGGAGGGGGACGACGCCGACGACCGGAGAGAGCAAAGGATCGGTGGATGGGACCCACAACACATGATCGGCATACTCGGCGACCGCGTCGTCACCGTCGTCCGCCACCAGAACAACGGTGGCACCGCGTCCGCGCACCTCTTCGATGGCGTTCAGCAACTTGTCCGAAAGCTTGTTGCGGGTAGCGATGCCAACGACAACGACCCCCGGCTCCATGAGGGCGATAGGGCCGTGCTTCAACTCGCCGGCGGGATAGCCCTCGGCGCGCAGATACGCCAACTCCTTCAACTTGAGGGCACCCTCGAGCGCCATGGGAAATCCGACGTGGCGACCCAGAAAGAAGAAGTCGCGGGCGCCGAACAGCTTGGTGGCCACGTCGTCGACGTCGCTGGCCCGCTCGAGGGCCTGGGTGACCAGATCGGGCAAGCGGTCCATCTCGTTCAAGATGGCGGTGATCTCGGCTGCCGACAGAGTGCCGCGGATCTGGGCCAGGGTCAGCCCGAGGATCTCGAGGGCCACAATCTGGGCCAGGTGACACTTGGTCGAGGCCACCCCAACTTCGGGTCCCGCTCGGGTGTAGAGCACGCCGTCAGCCGCCCTCGCCATGGAGGAGTCCACCACGTTGGAAACGACCAAGATCTTGGCGCCGAGGGCGGCGGCTTGTTGCATGGCCAGTGCAGTATCGAGCGTTTCGCCCGACTGGGAGACGCCCACACAGAGAGTGCGCTCGTTCAGCACGGGGTCCCGATAGAGGAATTCGCTGGCGATGTCTACTTCGGTGGGCAGCTGCACCCACTTCTCAATGGCGTACTTGGCTACCAACGCCGAGTGATAGCTGCTCCCGCACGCAACGATAAACACCTTGTCGATCTGTCGTAGGTCGTCGGGACTGAGGCGCATTTCGTCGAGCACGAGTTCGCCGGCGGCGTTCCTCCGGTCGAGCAGGGTGTCGGCCACGGCTCGAGGCTGCTCGTGCATCTCCTTGCTCATGAAGTCGTCGTAACCGTCTTTGCGGGCGGCTTCGAGGTCCCAGGTGATGTTGAGGGCGACTGGGTCCACCGGATCGCCGTCCAGGGTGGTCACGGTGATAGCGCCGGGAGTGAGCACTGCCAGCTCGTCATCGGCCAGGGCGTAGAGGCGGCGGGTGTAGGCCAGGAGCGCCGGGATGTCGGAGGCAAGGAATGCGGCGTCGTCATGGAGGCCAAGGACCAGTGGCGTCGAGCGGCGGGCGGCCACAATGGTGTCGGGTTCGTCGGCGCAAATGACCGCTACAGAAAAGGCGCCGCGCACCACTTGCAACATCGCTCGAGTGGCTTCGGTGAGGTCGACCCCGGCAGCGCGGTGGCGCTCAATCAGGTGGACCATGACCTCGGTGTCGGTCTCTGATGTCATGACATGACCCTCGGCCACCAACTCGGCCCGCAAAGCGGCATGATTCTCAATGATCCCGTTGTGGATCAGGGCCACTCGGCCGGTGCAGTCAAGGTGGGGATGAGCGTTTTCCGGAGTGGGGTGCCCATGGGTGGCCCAACGGGTGTGGCCGAGGCCAGCGGAGTGGCCGGTCGGCGCGTCGGCGGTGAGCTTGACCAGCTCGGCCACCGGTGACGGGCGTTTGTAGTTGGGATCAGCGTCGTCACGGACGGGAGGAGCAGAGCGGGCCCGCCAGATCTGTCCGTCGGCGACCAGTGCTACTCCGGCGGAGTCATAGCCGCGGTACTCCAGCTGCTCAAGGGCGGCCAGCAGGACCGGGAGGGCGTCGGGTTCGCCGGTGACGCCGATAATTCCGCACATGAGGAACCAGGTTACTGGCGGGTGCCGGCGTTCTCGGCGGCCATCAGCCTCCGACTTGCCCGAGGGCGGCCTCGACCACGCCGGCCAGCTGGGCGGCAACGGCATTGGCCTGGGCTTCCACCCGGGCTTCGACCATCACCCGCACCAGGGGTTCTGTGCCGCTGGCCCGCAGGAGGACTCGACCCTCGGTCCCGAGAGCGGCCTGGGCCTTGGCCACCTCATCCCAGACGTCAGCGCACTCGGACAGGCGTCCCGGTTGAGGGATGGGCACGTTGACCAGCACCTGAGGCACCCGCTCGACCAACCCATCGGCCAACTGGGCCAGCGTTTGGCCTGAGCGCTGCATGAGATCGGCCAGGGCAATCCCGGTCAAGGTTCCGTCCCCGGTGGTGGAACGGCTTCGGAAAATGATGTGTCCCGACTGCTCGCCGCCGAGGGCCAGGCCATCAGCATCGAGCGCGGCCAAGACATGACGGTCGCCCACATCGGTCTCGCGCACGCCGATGCCATGGGAATCCATGGTGAGGCGGAACCCGAGATTGGTCATGACCGTGACCACAACGGCATTGCCGGCCAACTGCCCTCGACTGGCTAAATCCAACGCGAAGAGGGCCAGCAGCACGTCACCGTCGACCAAGGCTCCGGTGTGATCGACTGCTATGACGCGGTCCGCATCACCATCGAGCGCGAGCCCGAGGTCGGCACCGACTGCGGTCACCGTACGGGCCAGTTCGCTGGGGTCGGTCGATCCGCACTTGTCATTGATGTTGATGCCGTCGGGTGCGGCGTGGAGTGTGGTGACCGTGGCGCCAAGTTCGGCCAGCACGCTCGGGGCGATGGCGCTGGCCGCACCGTTGGCACAATCGACCACGATGTGCAGACCATCGAGGGTGGCGCCGTCGGTAGCGGCCAAGAGGTGGCGGCGATACATGTCGACGCCTTCGGGGTCAGCGATGATCTGGCCGACGGCTCGACCAGTCGGTCGGCGCGGTGGGCGATCCGGATCTTCGAGAATCGACTCGAGCTCGCGCTCAATCTCTCGTTCGGTCGCCATGTCGAGCTTGGTGCCCAAAAGGCTAAAGAGCTTTATCCCGTTGTCGCCAAATGGGTTGTGCGAAGCCGAGACCATGGCCCCGGGGATGGTGCGACGTTCGGCCACGTGGGCCACCCCAGGAGTGGGCACCACACCGAGATCGATCACGTCGGCCCCCTCGGTGGCCAGTCCAGCCGCCAACGCCGCTTGGAGCAGCGGCCCCGAGCGGCGGGTGTCACGACCGACCACAAAAGCGACCGAAGGCAGGACGCGAGCCGTGGCGCGACCAAGAGCCAAGGCGAGTTCCGCCGTCAGTTCATCGTTTGCGACACCTCGGACCCCATCGGTGCCGAACTTTGCCGGCGCCACCGTCTTAACGCTTGGAGTACTGCGGCGCCTTGCGAGCCTTCTTCAGGCCGTACTTCTTGGATTCCTTCTCACGGGCATCGCGGGTGAGGAGTCCTGAGCGCTTGAGGGCGGCCCGGTGCTCGGGATCCAACTCAATGAGGCTGCGGGCGATGCCGAGGCGCATGGCGCCGGCTTGACCCGAAATGCCGCCGCCGTCGATGGTGGCGTCAATGTCATAGGACTCGGTGGTGTTGGTGATGCGCAACGGCTCGGTCAAGAGCATGCGGTGGGTGGCCGACGTGAAGTAGTCCTCGATCGGCTGGCTGTTCACTTTGATCGCTCCGGCACCGGGGCGGAAGCGAACTCGAGCCACCGCTTGTTTGCGGCGTCCGGTCGTCTGGGTCAGGGGTGTGGGCATGTGGACTCCTTGCGTGCGTTCAGCTGGCCCGGCGGGCCGAAGGCAGCTCGAGGGCTTCTGGGCCCTGGGCTGCGTGAGGGTGTTCTGGACCGGCGTAGACGTTGAGCTTGCTCAGCATCTGGCGACCCAGGGTGTTCTTGGGCAGCATGCCTCGGACTGAACGGCGAATCAGTTCATCGGGAGACTTTTCGAGCAGTTCGGCGTAGCTGGTGGAGCGAAGGCCGCCCGGGTAGCCACTGTGCCGGTAGGCCAGCTTGTCGTCGGCCTTGTTGTTGGTGAGGATCACCTTGTCGGCGTTGATCACAATCACGTGATCTCCGGTGTCGACATGGGGGGCGAAATAGGGGCGGTGCTTGCCTCGGAGAATCCGGGCCACTTCGGACGCCAGTCGACCGAGCACGAGGCCATCGGCGTCGACCACGTACCAGGCCCGCTGGATCTCGTTGACTTTCGGCGAAAATGTGCGCAAGGGATCGATCTTTCACTGCTGGGTGGTGCGGAGAGCGCTCTGCGAGGCAGGTGCTCAGGCCTTCGGAGGTCCCGAGAGCCGACGTACCAGGATAGGGCGCCTGAGCCGGGTGGGCAAGCCGCCAGTTAGCTAGGGCGTGAATGAGCCTATGGAGACAATCCCGTGGTAGCCCGAGCTCGAGGTGTATTCGAAGTTGATCAGGGTGGGTGACGAGTAGGTAAAGGTCCCCCCGACGGCCAAGACGGTCGATTTGATGGGCAAATGAAGGAAGGTCAGGCGGACCGGATGTGAGCTCAAATTGGTCCAGGTAATGACCTGCTTGAGCTGGACAAACAGGCGATACGGGAGAAATCCCTTGTTGGTCAGCACGATCTGACCCCCGGTGGCCACTGAGGGGTCGATGGCGTGTACCCCGTCCTCAGAAGGCACCGGATAGGTATGGCCATTGATGGTCAGGTTGCGAGAGAGGATGGCCGGGGTCAGCACCGATGTCGTGGTGGTTGATTTGGCAGAAGTGGCCGAGCCGCCTGATCCCCCTGAGCTGGAACAGCTCGAAACAATCAGGGCCAAGACCATGACCAGTCCGAGTGGGGCGAGAAGGCGGGCGCGGACTGGGGTGGAGGAGCGCAGCCGCCCCATCACATCGTGCCCGGCAGCAGCCGGATCAGATTCTCGAACCAGAGGAATGACACGGCCAACAGTATGGGGGTCGAGAGCAGGTAGACCGACCAGTGCTTGCCCCGGTAACGCCAGTAGGCCCAGAACGTGGCCGCCAAGCCGCCGGCCAGGACCAGGGCCCACAGGATGGAAGGCAGGACGGCTGCCGAGTCACCGCTGAGGCCTCGCTCCGATGCCGTCGGTGGATGGCGCGGCACGGGAACCCGGTTGGGTGCAGTGAGGAGCGAGGCCACGACGTAAGTACGCCCGGTACTCGCTGACGGTCCACCCGAAGTCACCAAGGTCAATCGCGGGTGACGGCTGGGACTGGTCGGGTCTTCGGCACCGGGGCGGACGCTGCCCACCGCGATCACTTTGTAGTGATAGGCGCCTCGCGCCGTCACTACTTCGATGCGATCCCCGCTTCGTAGAGCGGTCAGATGAGCAAACGGCGACCCGGCAATGGTGCGGTGCCCGGCGATGACCGAGTTGCCCAACGATCCCGGCCGGGCGGTGCCAGGCATCAGGCCGGGGCCTTTCAACAAATCCGTCGCTGTCGTCCCTTCCACCACGATCTGAGAAAGGTGAATTTTCGGGATGGTAAGGAGGCCGGCTGGACTTCCGTTCGGGGGAATGTGGGTCGAGAGGAGCTGTGCCTTGTTAGGCGTCGTGAACTGATTGAGCAGCGCTTGTTGTGCCCTGGACTGCTGCAAGTTGGCGAAGAAGTACACGTAGCCCACAAAAAGGAGGACGCAGAGGCCGACGGTCGATGCCACCAGCCCGGCTCGGAGCAACCTCGTGCCATCGCCCCGCTTGGTTCCTTGGGACGCCGGTGCCGGCTCAGAAGTATCGAGCGGTGCCATCACGGGAGTGGGCGGCGAGGTGCTCGATTCGGTCGACCCCGAAGGTCCACCGACAAAACGGGTGGCCAGTCCGCTGGTCGTCGCGCTGGACGGCTCATGGTGGGTCTCTTCCACGAGGTCGACGGTACGTTCACCGGTCATGGACTCTCCTCTGGCGTTCCGGCGGCGGCTTCGGTAGTGGCGGCCAGAGCCAACTTGACCTTGCGTCGTTTGGCCAGACCGCCCCCCATGAGCAAGACGCCCAACAGGATGCCGAGTAGGCCGATCGACAGTGCTTCAGGAAGGATCGCCTTGCCGTGACTGGCCGCCAGTGCGTAACCGGGTAGCGCCGGGCCGAGCAATGGTCGGTCCATCCGTCGCTGACGCGAGTTCGAGCCGGCGGCGGCATCGGAAACCAGGGCATTAGCTGCCGAGTTGAATCCGGCCGTCGTGACGTAGTTGATCCCGTCCAAGGAATCAAATGCGTTGCCATAGCTAAGGGTGTTGAGGGGTGGGAGCGAGGTCGGGAAAGTATCGAGGCCGGGTGTCGACGGCGTGGTGGTGTTCGGGGGCGGAGTGGTCGTGACCGAGGTGGCGTGAATGTCCTTGGCGATGTCGGCCGTCGCCGTCGTGGCCACGGTGGCCGGAAGCGGGGCGAATCCATCGGGAAGATCCGATAATGCGCTGCCACCGCTGGAAGTCAGCGACAACAACTGCGTCAACATTTCCTTGATGGATGAAGCGTCGTCGGCACCGATTGGCGCGGTCGGAACGACGGCATAGATCACACTGGGCATGGGATAGGCCGCCGGGTCGCTGGCCAGATTCTGCGGCGTGATGGTCCCATCGGGATTGGCCTTGGCGTCGTTCAACGCAGCGTCGAGCGAGGCGGCGCTCGGCGCGACAAAGGCGCCGGCCGCATTCTGCAAGGCGGCCACGTTCATGCCGTAGTAGCGGGACTCGGCCCAGTTCATGTCGGTGAAGGCAGCGGTGGCGTTGGCGGTGGTCCCACTCTGGAAGACGGCTTGATTGGCCTTAAGGGCTTGCTGACTGGGGTCATTGACGTTGATCAGGCGTTGGCTGCCTGCGATGGAGGGCACCTGTTCGGCGGTAGCGGGGCAGACAGTCACCGGTGGGCCGATATTCGAAGCTGGACTCAATCCGATATCGAGTTCGGTGGCGCCCGAGGCCGATTCGACTGGGTGCGTCCCAAATGGCAACGGGACAACTGGTGCGTTGCACAACCAGTTGAAGAGCTGGCCAGTGGCCCCAGAGGCGTCCGAGCGCTCGACGGACTGGAAAGAGGCGAATTGGTTGTAGCCGTTGATGAAGTTGAGTTGGGAGTACAGCGAACAGGTCGCTGCGCCGTAACATGGCCCAGGTCCATTGAGGCAGTCGCCGCCGGCGCCCAAGCTCGGACCGCTGCAGGCCGCCTTGTTGTCCGTCGTTGCCGCGCCGAAGTAATTGTCGGCGTCGGTGAGCAACCCGGCCGCCATAGTCGGGGTCAAGTCCATCTGGTCCAAAGTGAAGTTGCCCGAGAAGTTGAGTTGGGCATAAAACGAGACCACGTTGGCGGTCAAGGCCACCGGAATTAGTGCGAAGTTCCCCTTGGCTAACTCGGCCTGTTGATCTGGTGCTTCCGGATCGTCGGTGAAGGCCACCTGCTGGAGGCCTTGGACCAAGTCGGTCACCGCGTGGAGACCGTCGGTGGCCGTCTCAAATGGCACCACGGCTGAAGATGGATCGTCGGCGCAGCTCAGCTTGGCCAACTCCGGCATCAGGAGATCGATGCCAAATTCGCTCTCGGTGCTGACGACCGATGGATTGGTACAACTCGTTGAACTGGAAGCGAAGCTCACTGGAATCTCGACGCTGTTAGAGGACGTCGACGCGGGCAACCCCGGCGTAATGGAGGCGTCGGTGATGACGATTGAACAAGCATTGGCCGTCGTGCCGTCGCAGTAGAAACCAGGTTCATCGACCGTCGGGTGGTTCTGCTCTCCGGAAATCGGATCACTTGGTGACGACACTTCGGCTGCTTGAATGCTGGCGGTTGAGGTTCCCTGCGGAATCAGGGTAGACGTGGAGGCCGGATAGATCCGGATCTGCTGCGGAGCTTCGGCATCGGAGTCGGTGTCGGTATTGCCGCAAGTAGGCGGGGACTTGAGTGTGCTCAGATCCCCTGGGTCGGCGCAGTAGTAGATGGTGGTGCCGGTGTCCCCTGGAGCGAAGTCATAAAAATTCAAGTACACGTACTGTCCGGGTCCGAGATTGGAGGTCGGGCCCGCCACGACATTGCCGCAGTTGATCCCGGTGGGACATGGCATGTCAGCACACGTATCGGTGGCAGTAGTCACTTCTCCCGCCGGCAATGTCGAACACGGGACAATCCCTCCGGCAACTGCGGGTCCGTGCGGCAAAGTGGTCGTCGTGGTGGTGGTGGTGGTGGCGGGTGGCGGCTTCTTGGCCGGTGTTTCAGCCGGTGTAGCCGCCGTGGTCGGAGTGGTCGTTGTTGGCGTAGTGGCGATTGTGCTGGCCGGCGCGGTTGTGCTCGAGGTGGTGGTGGCCGGTGCCGGTGCGTCATTGGCCGACGCTGGCATCATGCCCAAGGACACACTGCCGAACAGGAGGCAGGCGGCGCCAACGACCACCGGCCATTGCTGTCGATTGGGACGACGGCGCATTAGATGACCTCGGACTTTCGGCGACGCCGCACCAACACGATGACGACCGGAGGCACAATGAATATGGCGAACACAATGAGTGTCCACCAGAACATGGCGCCAACAGGTCCCTTTTGTGATCGATCTTTACCAGCCGCGTCGGCGAGGGCAACGCCAGTCAGTTGCCCTTCGGACGCGCCCTGCTTCTGCAGCTTGCTGGACACCTTGGCCGCTTTGGCGGCGGCAGCTGCGGCAGCCGCTTGTATGGCCGCCTGACTGGCGGCTTGGGTGGCTGCACCGGTCGTGGTCGTATTGGTGTTGGATCCATCCGCACCCCCACTGCCTGCACCGGCAATAGCCGCACCGGAATTGGGGGTGACCGTCGGCGCCACTGGGGATACACCACTCACGGTGATCTGTCCGGTCAGATACGGGTTCGGACAGTTGGAGGCCGTGGGCGTAGTGAGTTGAGCCGCGCCATTAATTCGATTAACCGCGGCAAAATCGTCGGCCACCAAGTTGGGCGGGATCGGCGAATAACCCAAGGTGCCCGCGGCGACCTGACCTCGGCAGGCAATGAACTGAATGAACTGACCGAGTACCGCACCAATGGCGGCCGGAGGGTTGGGGCTCACTTGAGTAATGAGGTAGCTGTAGGCAGAAATTGGGTACGAGGCCGGGTTCGGGTTGAGGAACACGTTGGTCAGGATCTGCTCCAGGTCGGGCTCCAACTGGTCGGCCTCCAGGGCAATCGCATCTGCCGTCGCCGAAGGTTCAACGAAAGCACCGTCCGGATTCAACAGGGCCACGCACGGTCGCCCGAGACGCAAGGCGTAGGCGGTTTCGACGTAAGTGATACTGCCCGCATTGTCGTTGACGTATTCGGAGGCGACATCCGATCCGTTTTCGCCTTCAAAGCCGGTGATGTTGTAGGCGCCGTGCACGCCACCCTGACCGTTGGAAGGAGTGGGGAAGATGGCTTGGGCCCCATTTGGTGTACCCATGGCGGCGGTGAACGCACTCCACTCCGCCGGGTAGAGCGTGGCGAAGTAGTCCGAGAAGATGTAGTTCTCTCCCGAGGCGTCCGATCGGTAGGCCTTGATGATGGGGGTCGACGGCAGGGCGACGCCTGGGTTCAGGTGGGCGATCGCCGGATCGTTCCAGTTGAGAATCTGGCCGGTAAAGATGCCCAGAAGGGTCGGTGCATCGAGCTGAAGATTGGTGATGGCCTGCCCAGTCGCGCTGGGCAGGTTGTACATAAGGCAGGTGGCCCCGGCCACGTCAGGCAAATACTGGTAGGGGGCATAGGGCGACGACGGGTTGTAGGCCGACTGCCCGGTGGAGTACCCGATCTCACTGGCCGTGAAATTCAGCTGTCCTTGGGCGTAGTCGTTCAACCCGATCACCGACGAAGAAGTCTGGTAGTTGATGTTGTCCCCGTAGAACGACGCCATCTGGGCCGTCCATTGGTCCAGCGCCACCGCGGCATAGCTGCTGCCCGAACCGATGATGGTCGGTCCTGACGCCGAAGCGATGGACGGCACGGCACTCTCGGCGACCACAGTGGCCGGGAAACTAAAGAGGATGGCGAGGCAGGCCACGAAGGCGACCCGCCAGCGCCTACCCGAACTGACCATTGACATAATCGTTGGTCCGAGGATCGCTGGGTGAGTTGAACATGAAGTCGGTTGCACCGAACTCGACAACGCGGCCCGGCTCATTTTCGCCAGCCAAGAAGAAGGCACACGAGTCCGAGACTCGTTGGGCCTGCTGCATGTTGTGGGTGACGATGACCACAGTGACTTCATGAGAGATCTCGCCGATGGTCTGCTCAATGCGTCGGGTCGAGGTCGGGTCGAGGGCTGAACACGGCTCGTCCATAAGCAACACGGCGGGACGGAGCGCCAGACCGCGAGCAATGCAGAGCCGTTGTTGTTGACCACCCGAAAGGTCGCCACCCAGGGCCTTGAGCCGGTTGCGCACTTCGTTCCACAGACCAGCCTTGGTGAGAGCTTCCTCCACAATGTCGTCAGGATTGGAGAACTTGATCTGATTGAAGCGCAGTCCCGAGAGCACGTTTTGGTAGATGGTCATGGCAGGGAACGGGTTGGGTCGCTGGAAGACCATGCCGATTTGGCGTCGCACATCGACAGCGCGCTGAGTCGGGTCGTACACGTCGGTTCCGTTCAGCGCCACCGTCCCAGCTAGCTGGGCTCCGGCGACCGTCTCGTGCATTCGGTTGAGGATGCGCAGGTAGGTCGACTTGCCACAACCTGATGGACCGATGAGCGCGGTCACCCGATTGCGCTCCATGGTCAATGACACGCCCTCGAGGACGAGGCGACCACCGAACCAGGCGCAGACGTCGTCGGTCACGATCTCGCCGGCCGAGCCGCCGAAACCCCCTTGCTTACGGGCGGTTTCCGCCAGAAAACTCTGTTCTGCAGTAATGGTCAATTGACCGGACCTCCTCCAACTCCACGCGCCGCCGCGTTGGCCATGCGCTGATTTGAACGGGACCGAACCGTGCGGCCGAGCCAAGGGCTGCCGAGGATTCGAGCCAAAATAAACACGGTAAACACCATCAGGAACAGGACCAGGGCCGCCGTGTAACCCAGGGCCACGTCGCTGCTCTGGGATGACTTGACCGAGGTGTAGATCAACAGGGGCAAGGATGCTTGCGGCCCGTTGAACAGATTCCAGTTGGTGACTTTCGAGCCAAAAACCGTGAAGAGCAATGGCGCGGTCTCCCCAATGGCCACGGCAATGCCCAGAAGTACCGCGGTGAGAATGCCGGAACGTGCGGTCGGGAGGACGACAGACCATACGGTGCGCCACTGTGGTGCGCCCAAAGCGGAAGACGCTTCCCGTAGGTCATTCGGAACGATCTTCAGCACTTCTTCGGTGCCTCGAGTCACGGTCGGCAAAAGCAGGACGGCCAGTGCCAATCCGCCAGCGAATCCAGAGAATCCGAAATGGATGACGACGATTGAGTAAATGAAAATTCCGGCCACGATGGCGGGCAGACCGCTCATAGCGGTGACCACGACACGGACCGGCTGGGCGAAGCGTCCACCAATCTCATTGAGGAAGATGGCGGTGAGAATGCCCAATGGCACGCCGATGAGCACTGCGAAACCCACTTGCTCGGCCGTTCCCACAATGGCATGAAAGACGCCCGGTTGGACGCACGTCTGTCCCGCCGGGCAGGACTCAAGCACCTTGTTCTGGGTCGAGGTCAGCAGGTGCCATGACAAGAGGTGCAGTCCCTTAACGAACAAATAGCCAACGAGCAGAACGAGTGGTGCGATCATGCACATGACGCCCATCGTCACCAAGGCCCCAGTGGCTCGGTCAGCCGCCACCCGTCGGCCGAAGAGCTGGCGGTTCAAGACGTAGTACAGGACCAGGAACACGACGGCAGTGACCACGATGAACCCGAACACACCGGAGAGCAACGTGAGTTGGTCGAAGATGATCCACACTGCGCACACCGCCGAGAGGACCGTGATGCCAACCAGTGCCGTATCCGATGGCTTGAAGTCTCGGGGTCGAATCCGTTTGCGCTCCGGCGGTTTCCGGGGGCCGTCCGGTGGCGTTGGCTCTGACGCTTCCGGAACCGAGCGAGTGGCGGTCGTCGTCATGAGGGGCGCACCCTGGTCCGGCTGACGATCACCGAAGCCACCGTGTTGACGCCCAAGGTGAAGATAAAGAGGACGAGTCCGGCGGCCAGAAGCCCCGAGAGTCCGAGCTTGCCACCAGAACCGAAGAGGTTGGCAATCAGTGCGGCCACTGAGTTAGCTCCCGATGAGAGGATCCGGAAGTTGTGCACGAAGGACAGCGAGATGATGATGCTCACCGCGATGGCTTCGCCGAGTGCCCTACCGAGGCCCAACATGATGGCCCCAACCATCCCGCCCTTGCTGAAGGGAAACACGACGTCTCGAATGACCCGAGCTCGGCTAGCACCGAGAGCCAAGGCCGCCTCGCGCTCGGCCAGTGGCGTCAGTGAGAAAAGCTCCCGGCAAATAGAGGTGACGATCGGCAGCACCATGATGGCCACCAGGACGCCGGCAATAAACGACGAGCCCGTGAAGACTGATGTACCCGGCGCCACCTTGAAGATAGGAATGAAGCTGAGGTGATCAGAGATCCAGCGCGAAATGCCGACCATGTGCGGCTCAAGGACTAAGAACCCCCACAGCCCATAAATAATGCTCGGCACGGCGGCCATGAGGTCGACTACCGACGTGAGCAAACTCTTGAACGGGATCACGCCGAACAAAGTTCGCGGGGCGTACTCGCTAATGAAGAGAGCCGACGAGATCGAAACGGGCACGGCGATCACCAGGGCGATCAAGGCAATAATCAGGGTACCTACCGCCGCCACTGCGATGCCGATCTCGGCCGGGTGTCCGTGCTGCGGTTGGGGTACCCATTCGGGAGTGGTGAAGAACCGCAGACCCATGTAGTGAAAGGCGGGCCAGGCCTGGATGGCCAAGAAAATGCCGATCAGAGCGAGGATCACGAAAACGAAGATCCCCGCCGCCATGGAAATGCCCCGGAAGGCGGAATCACCACTGGTGCGCTGGGTCACCACGAGGCGGGGCGTGGGGTCACCCCCTGGGCGTTGCAGTAGGTCGGCTGTGCTGTAGGTCACTGGGGTATGGCCATCCGTTTTGCCTGTTGGGGAGCACCAAGCCGCCATTGGCGGCGCTCTCGACCGATCACTTCCTCACATCCAACATGATGGAAAAATCCGTTCCGTGATCGCGAGGTAAACCCTGGGTGAGCATTTGGCGAATGTTGCGGAAACTCGCCCAAGTCCCGGCCGCTTTTCCTGAGGCGCTTCATCCGGCCGGGCCGTTGTTGGGACCCTCTGAGGTCTAGGTTTGGAAGGACTCGTACGGCGCGTATGCCGGTGCCGAAGGCAACTGACCGCTTTCCTTGCCCGACTGACGCCGATTCAGCGGGTGGGAAAGCGGTTGGGCTCCATTTCTTGGTCGATTAGCGTCATGATTGCCAACACCCACGCCCTCCTTGAACCCGCAAGGTGAAGTTCTGAAAGGCAAGCGGACTCTCGAGCTTCGGATCGCAACCACACCCGACCATGCCAATCCACCACAGCTGATTCGGAAATTGTTGGAGAGCTATCACGATGAGCCAATGCGTGCTCTCGGAAGAGTGGCGCCGATGAAATCCACAATCACGGACAGGTCACCACACTCAGTGATCGAACTGCATCTCCTTACAGTTGTTGACTAGTAAGCATTAGGCAACAATCGCATAGCTTCGGTGCTGAACCCCCAAAGCACTGCAAACATCACCGGAGCAGCAACGATCCAAGCCTGCAAAATTCCCCACCGACGCCACAGCATCCACCAGATGACCGTGGTCGCACTTATCGCCAGTGACCAGAGGGCCACGAAAGGCCACGCAGCGGGATCGTTGTGGCCCTGAATTTCCAAAGGCTGGACCGTTTTGGGCTGGTGCTTCGGCGTCGCCACGGGCTTGCTCACCAATTTGGCGTCGACGTACACGAGAGAATCCGGTGCGAGTTGCCCCAGAAAGCCGGGACCGTTGGACGTGACCAGGGTCAAAAGCCCACCATTGTGTGCGATCTTTGGACGTGGTCCACCGGCGACAAGGCGACCTTCGACCCGAAATCGAAATGGTCCTTGCCCAGTACGAACGGTGATGAGGTCGCCTCGCCGAAGTCGAGTGATGCCGGCGAAAGGCGCCCCGGCCGTCACCCTCTTGCCAATCAAAATCGATTCCCCAACCTGACCCGGCAGAGGAGTATTCGCCAAATGGCCCGGACCGTTGAGCAGTTCACCAGAAGAGGTGCCTTCGACTACTACGACATTGTGCATGCCAGCTGCCGGGGCGTTGAGAAGCGCGACGGGCCAACCATTTGGAATCTGACCCCCGATCTTCGGTGCGATCGGACTAGAAGGATCGAGAAGGCCCCGAAGCTCGGCATAGAGCTGGTGCTGATTTCGTTGCTCTTGCAACCCACTGAGTCCAAAGGCGAACACTCCCAAGAACACGGCCACTAACGACAGAACCATCACAACGGCGAGCACGATGACCAAGAGCCCAGGCTCTGGCGGTCCGCTGCGTTGAACTTGGGGCTCAACATCTTCAGCTGACTCGGGTGATTCAAGCTCCTCAGGCGGAATGTGTTCTCCGTCAATCACCATCGACCGCGTCGCCGACCCACGCGATACAAGCCAGGAATCACCAAGAGGCAAAGCAGCGCCGGAATAAATATGAAGAGCAGTGGCAAGCCGGCCGTCCACAACGAGATGCGGAGTGGGCTGACGCTCGATGCGGGAAGGCTCGGTCCAAGGTGCGCATTCTTGTGCGTCGTCGTAGCGGGGGCCGTTGACGACGCACTTTGATAGGGGCTACTTGCGAATCCTGACCCATAGGACCCAAATGAGGGGTACGAGCCGACCGATGCACTTTGCTCCGGATCAGTCATCGAAGGCACTTCGCCATTCTGCGCTGCCACGTCGGCCGCCGCCGCGATCGTGTACGCAGATAACGATCCCAGCCCGTCAGCTTGATTGATCGGAAGATAGCCAGGGGGAAGCTGACCAACTCCAAGCCCGGGTGTTTGACCAGTCGTGGCGGCAAAATTTAAGAGTGTGCTGTAGTCCTGCGCGTCTGCCGCTGGCAATCCCTGCGTCGGCACGGCGGCATAGATCACCATCGTGCCCGGATATGCCGAAGCGCCCGCGGAGCTTTCGATGGTGCTATACGGAATCGGCCACGTGCCACTCGCAGCATCTGGTTGGAGGAGAGAAGTTGCTGCCTCCATGGAAGTGTTGTCTGGCTGCACGTAGGTACCGCTCGTCGTCTGTAGTGCTGCAGCTTGTAACTGATAGCGCTGATTGTCTGCGAGTGGCGTGACCCCAAGCATAAATCGATACCCGACTGTCTGGCGACCATTGGTCACCAACTTTTCCCCGGCCGCAGAACCGGAAACGGGTTGCGAACAGACCGTCGTCGAATTGGGTAGGTCGTACTGCATGTCCTCGCTGATCGCCTCAAGAGTTGCGAGCGGGGCGGCGACGAGAGGCTGAAAGGGTACCTGGTCGTTGTAGAGACAGTCGTTGACGTCCGAGTTGTAGTACGCCGTGGGCACAAAGGTTGACAGCAACGGCCAGTTGTTCACCGGCAACTGGATGTCCTTATACGCCGGGTTGACCACCATCCCCCACTGATCGGGCGCACCGTTGAGCCACGCTCGAGCGGTGGGATCATCATTGATGTACGTCGTCAATGCCTCCATCACATCGGACTCACTCGACAGCGCGATGAGTTCGGATGCCGCCTCATCTCCCGCCGAGTTGTTTTGGGTAATCCCCGGGTTCAGGGCAATGAACTCGGGGTCCATGGTGATATTGATCGGATTATTCGCTAACGCCGGGTCGTCTTGCTTCATGAAGAGGGTGCCCGGGTATGACTCGGTTAAGAGCTTGGCCAGAAGGAGAGGTGTGAGTTTGAGCGTGGTGTACGGCTGGCCATTGGCGCCATCAATGGCATAGGAAATGGCAAAACCTGATACGGCAACGGGTGCATTGACCACTGGTTTGCCATAGCCGCCAGGCTGCGCATAGCTGGTAAATGCCGCTTCGGCACCACCCGTAGCAATCAAATTGCGAGCTTCGGGCTCCCCTGTTTGCACGTGAACGAACGAAAATTTGTCATCCTCGTTCAGACAAAAATTGGGCTCCCACTGTCCTGTCGCTTGAATCATGAGCTCGGACCCATAGACGTCAATCACGTGATTCGAACTCACCACGCTGCAGGCGTCCGCTGGAATGGCGAACGTCAGGGGCACTGAGATCCGGTTTTGCCAATTTGAAGGACTCCACCACAGACTGCCGTTGACCGTCTGGTCGCCACCACCCGCTGCTGGCATCAACTGCCCTGGTGCAAATTGACCCGTCTCCTCGCACTGGGCCACATCGGCGCTGGGTGTCGAACTCGATGGATCGCAGTTGATGCCCATGATCGGCACAGCGACAAGCGAACAGGCCACAGTCTGGGAGCAACCGAGAGATTCATTCTCGGCTGATGTCCACACGTCGAAATTGGTGCTTCCGGTCCCATCGGGGGCCGTCACTCCGAATGTCTCGTTGCTCGGAATACCCGAACCTCCAACATTGTCCGATTCGGGCGCTTGACCGGCACATCCGGCATTGCCACCGGGATAGACCAGCCCACTGGCAGCGACAAAAGGAACCCAATGCTGCACCGCGGCTGACTCGTCGTATTGACACGCGGCCGGGAGGCTTGAAGGGGCTCCGACGATCGGAGCTGTTTCTGCTGACGTTGCGTCCTGATCAAGCCGGTAAGGAGGATAGGCATCGTCCAAACTGTCTTGATAGCGCTCTTCCCACGACTGGGTCCAGCAAGTTTGCGGACTCAACTGGTCCGCTGAACTGACACTCGTTGAGTCGACGCCGCGACACTCGAGCAGCACGAACGGATATTCCTCGTACTGGGCTTCTATTGAGTTCTGGTCTGCCACAATGCCGCCCGTTGGGTGGGCGCCCGACCAGGTCACGCCAATTTCCTGGCGACCTTGCAAGTTCGTCGTCTGACTTACATTCAGCGTGACAGTTCTGCTGTCGACCACCACATCAGAACCGTTCACCACATTGTCCCGAGTGATTGTTTCGGTCTTCGTGAAAGATCCCGCGCCAGCCGTCGTGGCAGAGGTGGCGGTCGCCGAATCGCTAGCCCCAGACAGGATCACGACAGTGCACGTTGAAGTGAGACAGAGCGCGATCGCCAAAATGAGCTTTCTCACAGTTCCACCTCTCGGCGCTGACGCGCCCGGCGGAACCCGATGACGGCCGGGATGGCGAGGGCTATAAGCAGCAGGCCCGCGGCATAGGGTGCCCACGCCGCAAACCACGAGCTAGCCGCATATATTGGCAAATCGGTGGTGACAAGTTTCGGCGGTCCAAGGCCGTCCGCCGACCCACCGCCTGATCCACCCTTTTGCGAATTGGCGCCGTTCGAACCTCCGCCGGCAACCGTCGTAGTGGTACTGCTCCCCAATTTCGCGCCAGCGCCGGAACCCGGATACGAACCCGACGATGTTGGCGTGGCACCAATACCATTCGGCGTCACACCTGCGGCACAAGGACCGGCTCCCGATTGGTCACAGGCGGGGGGCAATGGTGCGATTTCTGCCAAGTAATTTGTATTCGGCTGTCCTTCGACAAACGTTGGGTTATCGCACGTATTGATGTTCTGATTAGTCAGCACCACGTTGGGATCAGCTTGTTGGAGCTTATCGATCTGGCCAAATCCCGCCTCAACCAGGTTCACGGGCAGTGGGGAATAGCCGATCGGTCCAATTTCTTTTTGGCCCTGACATATGGCGTAATACGCGAAGTCGGCTATGGCCTGGCGCTTCGCTGTCGTCTCTTGGGTCTCGGGAGATGGATACGCACCCGTCGGTTCGATCATGTACACGTACGACGACAAAGGGTAGGTGCGAGGATCGGGATCCGTGTACACATTGTCGAGGTTTTGGAGCAGGTAGTCCGGGGAGCTGGGATCCATATTGATCTGCGCCGCCTCGAGGGCGACCGCAACGTTGTATTGCGTCGGCAACGTGTAATAGCCGGCGCTATTGAGGACCTTGACCACCGGATAGTTCACGCTGAGGGCAAACGAGTATTCGACATAGCTGATTGAGCCGTTCGCTTCACTCGAGGCGACGTAATTCATGGCCGAGTTTGAGCCATTCTGCGCGATCTGGTCCCCTTGGCGCGGAAAGTATTCGGTCGGCCCCGATTGACCAGCAAAGGGCTGCCAAATACTCGGGTACTCGGTGGCAAAGTAATTCGTCAATTGCTCCGTGGCACCTGAACCTTCCGATTGCACGACGGGGGTGATCGGCAATGACGGCAAGGCATGGCCATTGTTGTCGGCCGTGATTTCGGGATTGTCCCAATTGGTGATCTGGTTCGTGAAGATCTTGGCCAACGTTTCACCAGAGAGACGCAGGTTCTCGACTTGCTCACCGTCCAGGCGGATCTGATAGGGGAACGATGTCCCTCCAGAGGCGATCGGGAGGTACGCGTACGGCCGACCTTGCGATGTGTCCGACACTCCAGTCACCGGGTCAACCCCCTGGTAGCCCTCAGAAGTAACCGCAAAGTCCGACACCTTGTTCGCAAAGTCCTGGCGGCCTTGTGCATCGCCGTCGGGTGTATAGATCACCTGGATACCTTGGGACCCAACGTCAGCAACCCATTGATTCACCGCATTTTCTGACCAGCTTGATCCAGACCCTTGGATCAATGCCGTGCTTCCAGGATCCGCCGCCGCGGTACCGCTCACCAGCGGCGTAAGCACGAGCATGGCGACAACCAGGGCAAATGAGCTCGCCTTGAGGATTCTCATCGCTGAACGCCCTTTTGTCGCACCACAAGTCGAATGACTACAAACAACATCAGCACCATGATGAGCAACACGCTGGCCGCTCCGAATGCTCGTTCAATCGCAGTTGGCTCATGAGTGGTATAGGCCGTATAGATGAACAAGGGAAGTGAGTTCATTGGAAGCGTCGGATCAAACGTCAAGAAACTAGAGGCCGCTGAACAGATCAATACGATGGCCGTCTCACCAATGCCTCGCGCTACCGCGAGAATTGTACCGGTGGCCAAACCTGATCGTGCGCTCGGCAACACGACCTTGCTGGTGGTCTTCCAATGATTGGCCCCAAGTGCGCTACTCGCCTCACGGAGTCCGCTCGGAACGACTCGGAGTGCGACTTCCCCGGCTCGGGCGATGATCGGCACCATTGTGACTGCCATCGCAACGGATGCGGCGAGTCCAGACTTTGAAAGTCCGAATCCAACGATCAACACCACATAGACGAACAGTCCTGCCAAAATCTCGGGCAAAGCGGTCATGGCTTCGACGACGGTGCGTACGAGTTGCGAACCGTGGCCTCCGACTTCTGTCATGTAGACCGCTGTACCGATTCCCAATGGCACAGACACGGCAACGGCCAGTGAGACTTCAATAATGGACCCCACAATGGCGTGGAGAATCCCACCTTGGTTAAGCGGCGCGTTGGAGCTCACTCCCGACATGTCGTGGGTATAGAAATTGACGTGCACCATGGCGCGCCAACCCTGAGAAAAGGTGTAGATGACAGTGCTAGCCAGCGCGAAGACCACGACCGCCGCCGCCAGGTACAGCGTGGCCGTCACCAATCTCTCGACAACAATGGGGCGAGGGTTTGAAAGGGCGACCAAACTCGCATAAATCAGGAGAAATGCCAGATACCAACACACGGCGAACCCAAGCACCCCGCTGCCGTCAAGCACGTGCAAGTAGACGATGGTGACCACGGCCAGTGACGAAACCAGCGCTCCAACAAGCGACAGCCAATCGTCACCCGTAAGGGCCCGGATCCGGCGCGGTGACCGCGGTGAAGCGCTAGGTGCTCCTTCCCCGGGCTCATCGACCTCGACCGCTGCAAGCATCGTCATCTAGATCTCCGTACCTGCACCGCTTCGGCTGCGTCGGATCACCACTGCGGCCACGCTATTGACCAACAATGTGATCAAAAACAGCACAAACCCAGCGGTCAGAAGTGCTGAAAGCTGCGATTTTGTGGCGTCGCCAAAGTTGCCCGCAATGAGTTGCGACGTTGTCTGCGATCCCGCCTCGAGAATACGCGGCTTAATCACGAAATCCGGGGAGACGATGATCAGTACCGCTGCTGTTTCCCCAAGAGCTCGGCCAAGTGCGAGCATGGTTCCACCTATGATCCCGCCCTTGGCGAAGGGAAACACCACGGTCCTAGCCACGCCAAATCGGGTGCCACCGAGAGCCATTGCCGCTTCTCGCTCACCGAGAGGTGCCTGATCGAACACAGCGCGCATGACGGCGCAAGCCAGTGGTATCGCCATCATGGACACTGCCAATCCGGCGATGAAGGCCGAACTCGTATAGCGCGACTGTTGCCAGACAGCTGCATTCGGATCGGTATCCACGTGAAAGATTGGAATCCATCCAAAATGCTGACTCAACCACCTGGCCAGATTGATGGCGTGGGGCTGCAGCAAGTAGAAACCCCACAGGCCATAGATGATGCTGGGAACCGCAGCCATAAGGTCAACTGCGGACACCAGCCAGGACTTGATCTGCTTCGGTGCGTAGTCCGTGATGAACAGGGCCAGCATGAGCGCGAACGGAAACGCTACGACCATCGCGACAAGCGCGACCTCGAAGGTTCCGACCAGTACGGCTGCGATCCCGATCTTGTCTAACTCCGGCTGCCAGCTTGTTTGCGTGAAGAAACTCAACCCGTAGTGACGCAAGGTTGGGATCGATTGGTAGCCAAGAAAGACCCCGATCGAACCAGTCATAATCAACACGAACATGCCGATCATGGTGGCGCTGCCGTGGAAGATGCGATCCGACGGTTCGAGACCGGGATTCAGATCCCGTGGCGGCCTCTTCCCGAGCGATGGCGCTTGCGGAAACGTCGTGGTCATCCGAAACGACCATTCACGTAGTCCTCGGTGCGGGGATCGACTGGATTTTCGAACAACTGAGTGGTGGAGCCGCTTTCGACGATGCCACCTGGGGCCCCAAGTTCAGCAAGAAAGAATGCCGCCCGCTGGGACACCCTCGCCGCCTGCTGCATGTTGTGGGTAACGATGACGATGGTGATTTGAGTGCGCAGCTCCGCGATGGTCTCTTCAATACGTCGAGTTGAGGTCGGGTCGAGAGCGGAACATGGCTCGTCCATCAGCAGCACCTTGGGTCCGACTGCCAGGGCGCGGGCGATACACAGACGCTGTTGTTGACCACCGGAGAGTGCTGATCCCGGGCGATTGAGCCGATCCTTGACCTCGTTCCACAACCCAGCCCGAGTCAGGCACGTCTCAACGAGATCCTCACGGTCCTGCTTGCCAATTTTGATGTTTGTCAAAGCCAATCCGGCCACAACGTTGTCTGAAATCGACATCGATGGAAATGGATTTGGCTTTTGAAAAACCATCCCGATCTGCTTTCGCACGTCGGTTGGTCGATGACCGGACGCATAAATATCGAGACCGTCGAGTAACACCTCGCCAGCGAGTTGGGCTCCGAGCACTGACTCGTGCATCCGATTGAGAATTCGCAAGAAGGTTGATTTGCCACAACCAGACGGACCGATGAGTGCCGTCACACTGGCTGGCGGCACTGAGAGCGAAACGTCGTCCAGCACCTTGGTTCCACTGAACCATGCCGACACCTCGATCGCCTCAAGAGTGGCGGCGCTGTGATCCATCAGCACAGGAGCCCTCAAGTTGGCCAACCCCGAACCGGTCGTGTCTTTTCGCCCGCGTTCGTTGTCGGTACTGCTCCCGCTGAGTTTCGCCCGCACGCTCATTATGAATTCCCGTTCATGGACGCGTGGAGCTTTGCCAGGCGCCGAGACGACTGACCGTGAGTCGCAGTTGGGCCGCGCCGCAACGTTGAACCTGTCGGCAGATACCTCGTTGGCAGAGAGTTCGTTACCATGACAACGGAACTGGCGGTCCACACGCATGAAGGTGTCGACGGACACTTCTGAATTTGGTTGGAGAACCTAACCTGGCCATTGACAGGTGATGGCCGATCCCGCTCATGAGTACCACCCCAACACATCAACGGCGACATCAATGCTGCCGGCGTTGTTGTAGATCGAGATTGTGCCGGTTGGGCTCAATGTCGCCACCACCATGTTCGCCTTGACTGTGCCCGGTCCCGGGTTCATGTCAGAAACATTGGGACGAGGCAGGGCCGGGAAGACGCTCAGGAACGTTTGAGCACTGGGGTGAATCCCGGTCAGATTGACCACCACGGCAGTGGCATTGGTTGGAACCCCGGCGTTACCCGTCACCTGAACGCTCAACGTGCTGGCTGGGCCGATCGTGCGGCCGCTGCACTGGTTGGAAGGCGCACTGCTACTGACCGCTCTGGTGTCACAAATGCGCACCGGGGCTGCTTCGGCACTGAACTGGGTACCGGTGCCGCCGGACTTGGAGTAGTAGCCCGAGACGTCCACCAGCACGTCGGCTGACTGGGAGCTGAAGACGGTGATTTGCCCACTCGCCGAAAGCGGGACAATAACCCGGTTGGATGAGACCTTTCCAACCGTGTAGTTGACATTTGACGCCGTGGGTTTGGCCCCACCTTGAGGGTAGACCGTTATGTAGCCCTGGCTAGCTGGGTTCACCGCAGTGACATTGAGAACGGCGGCGGCGGCGCCAGCGGGAATGTCATTGGATCTGGTCACGGCCACATTGATCGAGCCAGCGGTTCCGAGAGTCCGACCAGAGCACTGGTTGAGTGGAGAATTGGAACTGCTCGCTCTGGTGTCGCAGATGCGGACCGGTGAGCTCAAGGCGTTATAGAGCCCAGCCCCGACGCCTCCCGACGCCGTGGGTGCGGTGTACCCCTGCACGTCGACCACGAGATCGGTCTGACCCGATGAGTAGAAGGACACATCACCTGAGGTCCCCACACCCACTTCGACCAAGTTGGGCACTGCTGCCCCCGCTACATAGTTGAGATTCGACGCAGTGGGTTGGCTGGCACCAGCCGGGAAGACGGTCACATAGCCAGATCCAGCCGGACCAGCGGCGGTGACATTGAGCACGACGGCGGTGGCATCAGCGGGCACGCCGAAGGAACCCGACCCACCATCGGCGCTATTGGCCACATTGATGGTCTTGGTGGACCCGGCCGCCAAGGTGCTGGAGTTGCACTGGGCCGCGGCACCCGAAAGTCCCGAAGGATTCCCGTTCCTGGTGTCGCAGATCCGCACGGGGGTGAGGGGGCTGTAGGGACCCGAGGTCACGACCAGTGAAGTGCTACCCACAGAGCTGGCAAAACTGCCTGCACCCGAATAGGTGGCGGTGACCACATCGGCTCCCACTGGAGCACTCGAGGCATTGCACGACCCGGAACCCGACGTAAGAGGCGTCGAGCACAAAGTGGTTGATCCGACCGTAAAAGCCACCGACCCTGTCGGAGTTCCGCTTCCGCTGGTGACGGTGGTCGAGTACGCCACCGAGGTGCCAAAGGTCGTCTTGGTGGGTAGAACAGAAGCTGTAGTCGTCGTGCTCGCAGGTGGAATGGGATAGACCACCGACCAGGTGCTTCCAGTCACTTCAATATCTGCTGAATCGTAGGTCGTATTCCCCGGTTTGGCGACCGCTGAAGTCTTAAGTCGAAGTACGTACATGTGCGCGTACCCGTCATTTGACGTGTCATTGTTCGGAAAGTCGCCCTCGAGCTGTGCCACCGTCTCGTCGCCGGCCGCGCCGGTGACGACCGGCAATGTGGCTGCGTTGATAGGTGACGGTGCGGATGCGTTCGGATAGGCCGTCGAGCCGCTGAGTACCTCTCCGCTCCACTCCGGTGGAGTTGCACCGTGCACGGGCAGATAGCCGTACAACGAGGCCTTGGTGTCACCAGCCCGAATGGTGCCTGTTCCCTCGACATACGCCGCCAGAGGAGAGTCCGTAGTGTTACCTCCGGTGATCACGTCCCCCGCCGCGTTGTAGAACGTAAGTCCACCAACCGAGTTTGCATCGGGTTCCCACGGGGGCACCGTTGACGCCGATGCGACCGAAGGAGCGGTGGTCACACCCATCGTCAAGACGGCGCCGCCCAGCACGAGTGCACCGAGCAACAGTGTGGCCGTTGATCGAGCGCTGGCGCGTGTAAAGACATTCTTCATGGTTTGGGACCTTTCTCGGGTAGCGACGGTGATTCCGTGCTGGGGAGTTGCGAGGATCGACGCTTGCGTAGGGTGAGCAAAAATCCAGCTGCGGCGAGAACGACAAGTGCAGCAAGAACGATGCCGACGATGAGTGCGTCATTGTTGGTGCTCGGATGATCAGCGGTATTGGCGTTTGCCTGGGAGACCTTCCCTGATGGCTTGTTACTCACAGCTTTCTTCGACGTAGATGTAGTGGTTGTTGAGCGGACGGGCACCGTGGTGGTAGGTGGCACTGTCGTGGTCGTGGTCGTGGGCAAAACGATCGACTCGATGGATTCCGCGGTTCCGGACTGACAATTCACCTGTCCACCACCAACCGCGGTCCAGGTGTTTCCATTCACCTGGATATTGAGGGCGGGGTAGTGCAACGAATATGCCTGCGCGTTCTCGGTCCCGAGATACATCCGCAATTCCAAGAACCCATCCCACTTCGGACTGAAGTCTTGAATGAAGTCTGCCAGCGAGTCATCGCCGCTCGTTGCCGCAGCCATAGGATTGTTCGGATTGGTATAGCGAGCTGAAGCAGTGAGCCCTTCGCCGCTCCATTCTCCTGGCGCCAAACCCTGCTGTGGTTGATAAGCGAGAAGAATGGCCGTCCGGTAGGCATTGTTGTACGGGGGCTGGGCCGGCTCCGAAGACACGGCGCGCCAGGCGAATGGTGTCGTACTGACGCTGCCAGATGTAATTTGCTGACCGGCCTGATTGCACAACCCGATGTATCCGACTGCGTTGGGATCGCTGTAGGGCACGCTTGAGGCGGCGTCTGCCGACGTGACCCCGGTTAATCCGAACGCCATGAGCCCGATCACCATGGATCCGGTTGCCATGAGGATCCTCGCTCCGCACGCATGTGCCCTCATGATCCCGCCCCGCGCGCGTGGCGCCCCTGCGGTCGAGACCGGCGGCGCAGGAGGACGACGATGGCTATGACAATCGCGGCGATGATGATGAGGAGCGTCCATGGGACGGCCCACAGCCGTGTGCTCGAAGATGCAGCCGCCACAGAGACAACGTTCGAAGAATCAACAATGACGTGGGATCGTGCTGTCACTGTCGCGTGCTCTAGAAATTGGGGCCACACATGAGCAACGCTGGCGCTCTCGGCGAGTGATGCGCCTGGCAGGAGCAACGGCACCCGAGCCATATCGACGTGTGACTGCGAGCCGAGCAATCCAGACACCGCGATTGACTGGGACACCGAGAGGCTGACGTTGCCTGCGTTGGTCACGCGGTAGCTGATACGGGCTCGACCTTGCCCTATTGGATTGAGGGTCCCTTGGTACGCACCATGCACGTCGGATACCACCAGTCGCGGAGCGATGGTTCCAGAGACTCGTATATAGACCCTCGTGCCGACTCTCTGCTCCAAAACAACATTTTGCCCGCTGGCGTTGGTGCCCACCGTCCGCAGTGACACGACGACGCCGCCAGCGTGGTCACCCGGCGAAGCCTTGTCAGGCACATGCACCGTGATCGGAACAACGATCTGGCCGGGGCCTGTTGCACTAGCTGCTGGCACTTGCACGGTGGCATCGTCGGGTGGAATCGTGATCCACGACCCAGCCCCGACCGGTTTGGTGCTCTCCGGGAGCAGACCGAAACCACCACCAGCCGTTTCGATGGCGTCGGTCGCGTAGAGCTGGAGCGACAACGGTTTCGTTGAGAAATTCAGTGCTGACACATCATCAAAAAGGATTGCCCCCGGTGTGGCGGAAAGCGAGAAGTTGGAGCGCCCATCGGGTCCAGTAGACGATGCGGGTTCCACACCGAACGCCACTCGGCCGACTGGCGTTGGGCTGGAAGCTGCGCTCGATGGCAGTGCGGTACATATGAGAAGCCCGAGCACCGCTCCGGTAACTCCGCTGACTCGCAGCCACGCCGTCTGCCTGCACCCTAGGCTTGATTTACCGCTCAGTGCGGCTTCCAGCGTCCCCATAGTCGACTAAACCTATCGCATCACTCGGGATTAGATTTCTCGCCTCCTCAATTACGGAAATGAGGTCTGGCAACGGCATTTTCACCGTTGCCAGACCCCACTTCTACGGACCTAGGACTTCACACAACGGTGAAGGTGAGTGTGGCTGTATACGACCCGGCCGGGGTCGAAGTTGGAGCCGTCAGGGTGAGGAGACCATCGATGTTGACTGACCCTTCCCCGGCTGCCGCCGAGGCAAACACGTGGGGACCGCCCTTGAGCCCATCAGAACCCGCAGCAGCGGCTGCATAAATGGCGCTATTGGTCACAGGGCTTGTCACCACATCCCCGCTTTGCAAGGCATTGCCCGAGATGTACGACGGCGTGACGTTGGTGAAGGTCAGGTTCTGCCCGTTGATGACGTCGTTGGAACCATCCCTGAAGTCAGTGACGGTGGCCGAGGCCGTCCACGACTGGTCCCCGGCCCGAGTGTCCGTGATCGTGACGCCATTGGCAGGGTTCCCCGCATTGCCAAATGCTTGACTTGCGGTGTACTTCGAGTCCGTCGGGTCCAGCACGGCCGTCCCAAGTGAGAAGGGACTCTGAGCACTGTACGGCGTCGTGATGACGAGCGACCCCGCCGGAATACTGACGTCGATTGTCTGAGACGCCGGAGCGATCGCAGGGACCGTAGCCGTGAACAGCACCGCCAGAGAGGTCGAACTGTTGTAGGTCGCGGGACTGGTTGGGAGAAACTCTGCCACCAGGTTATGGGCGCCTTGAGCAAATGAATTGTAAGGAAGTGACGCAATGCCACCAGCGGCAAGACTCACTGTGCCCAACAACACACTGTTATTGGTGATGTCCCCCGAGGTATCGGTGCCGTCGTCGTAGAACTGCACCTGACCGTCACCAACGCCCAGAGCAGCACTGGTGGCCGTGTTGCTTACGTCAGCCGTGATAGTGACAGAGGTGTCAGCTGGGGCGCTGTTTGGATTGACGCCCAAGGCAGTCGTTGTGTTTGCTGCTGGCGCCGGACTGACCGTAAATGGCGTCGTTCCCGTTGAACCGCTGTAGGCGGAGAACTGCGCAGGGGTGAACACGGCTTTGAGCGTGTCGGATCCGACCGGCAGCGAGGTTGTCGCGAGCGATGCCGCACCGCCACTCACCGTCACCGGGTTGCCGATTGGCGTCGATCCGCTCTCGAATTGCACCGTACCGGGAGCCGATGGGGTCACCGTTGCGTTCAGTTGCACAGAGGTCCCAGAGACCTGTGGGCTGCTCTGCGTGGTGGTGATCCCAGTCGTTGTTCCGGTGAGTGTTATCGCCGGGTACACGACCGACCAGGTGCTCCCCGATATCTGAATGTCCGCCGAGTCATAGCCCCCCGTCTGGCTCTTTCCTACTGCCGAAGTCTTGAGTCGTAATTCGTAGAGGCCGGCGTATCCGTCGTTTGACGTATCAGTATTGGGAAAGTCTGCCTCCAGTGTCCCTACCGATTCGTCGGTCCCAGAGCCCGTCACAACGGGAAGAGTCGACGATGCCAAGGATCCAGGAGCCGATGCATTTGGAAACGTGGTCGAAGCACTGATCGCCTCGCCACTCCACTGTCCCGGCGTCTCACCATCCACCGGCAAGTAGCCGAACAACGTTGCTTTTGTGTCACCAGAACGAATCGTGCTTGCCCCAACGACATAAGCGGCGAGCGGCTGATCCGTGAGATTTCCACCCGTGATTTGCTGACCGGCGGCGTTATAGAACGCCAGTCCGCCGACGGAACTTGTATCTGGTTCCCATGGTGGGTTGCCAGCAGCTGACGCGCTGCCCGCGAATCCCATGACCAGGGACCCAGTCGCGATGGTGGCGATGGTCGTCACCAAAGCTAAGGACCTGCGAAACCTTTTCATGTTGATCTTGTCCAATCCTTATGGTTGAGGTTGATTGATCCGAATGTTGTTGACGCAATGGCAGTGCTGAGGCGCACTTGGCCAGAAGCAGCGGGCCGATCCCGGGGGGATTGTCTCAAGTTCCCGACAACTCCCCCCAGTTCGGCACGCTTGGCATTCCTGCCTACGAGTGAACATCTCCGAGGTCGTCGTAGACGGGCGTGACTCCTGAAGCGGCAACGAGCGCTTCTCCGGCTGACTTACCGAAGAACGGTGCTGATCCGCCTGGATCCGAGAACAATGTATTGACCCAGTTCTTTGAACCACCTGGCTCGAACGGAGTCGTCGAACTGGCGTCGCTCTGGCGGAAGATCACGTAGTCGGTAATCGGGCTGTCGTAGAACGTCCCGTCACCCGCTGTTCCCGTGAGCAGCTTGACACCGGGCGTGAGCACGGCTCCCCCAGGGAAGACGGTGGCCGGATTGTGAAAGTAGCCGCTGTTCCACAGGCTCAGACGTGCAGCCGAGAACGGAACGATCGCGTCAGCCGGCGTCGTGGCCCCGGTGATAGCAGTCGGATCGTTCTGCTCAACGGTCTTGACGCTTCCCGCGAGAGTCGGCGCAGTTCCGCCATTTGCTGTCGTCAGGTCGGCAATGAACGTCTTGTAGATCGAAGAACCCGATGGTGGGATCAAGGGAATGATGGTGTCGGAAGACCCGGCCGAGTTGCCCGGCAACTGGTTCCACCTGGTGTCCGTCCCGGTGTAAATGGCGAGCAGATCAGCTGCGGAGAGTCCTGCCGGAGCATTCGTCGTCGCGCTGTCGGCTGCAATTTCAACGGAGTCAGTGCCGATCTCGGTGACGTGAAGATATCCCCAGTTTTGATTCCCCGCCTGAGTCTGCTGCGCCGGAGTGGGCAAGCTTGCACTGAATACGAAGTTGATCACCTCAGGGTTTGCCGTATCCGCTAACAACGCGGTGATCGCTGCGCCACTGCTCTGCACTCTCTGCACCGGATAGGTGCCGGCACGCAACACGTCAGTCGGGTTCAGTGCAACCGAAGCAGTACCAGTTGTGGCGCTGTTTGTGTATGCGGAACGTCCATTGCCATCAGCCGTCGCATTGAAAGTAACGAGGCGATTGTAAGATCCTGAGGCGTTGAAGCCGGCGTCACCGAGGGTGTCACCATCAGCACCAAATTCGAGGGCGTACTGCGGCGTGTCACCGCCGACTCCAACTACGTCGCCCGGTTGCGGTGCGTAGTCGGCCGATGCACTCCCAGCCCCAATGATGGGCAGTGCCGTGGCGACCAGCCCGAGCAAGCCAATCTTGAGAAGTGTCTTTTTCTGCCTCACAGGTGTTCCCTCCGTCGTCCTGGTGTGCCGCAACATGGATTGTTTGTTTTGCGGTCCTGATGTTGTATCCAATTCCGATCATATTAGTCAAGTTTAATAGCAAAAATTTGGATATCGCCTCGCTGATCAGGGACTTCTTGCGGATCTCCAGCCCGGAATCACCATGGGAGAGGCGGGTCACATGGACATTGCGGCAATGGTGAATGCATTTGATCCACGACCGAGCCCGTCACGATGACTCGCCAGAGCTGCAACAATTCGCTCTGCAACCCCCATTAAGCGAACTTCATGATCCACGCATTTCGAGCACGAACGCGTGTGAGGAGTCCGAGCCAACCAAAACCTTGCGATTCCCTCCGAACGCGTCAGTGCCCGGCCCTTAGGACCGGGCACTGACAATGCCTTGCACTTGGGCTCAGTCGCCCGCGTGCGTCACTTTGGTACTGCCATCGCCTTAGCTGCTGGCGTTGGAGTCCGTGCTCGTGGCCAGGCAGAAGCCTGCTGGGTCCGAGTTCGGTCCAGTGGTGGCAAATGCGTCGTACGGCTTGTACTGGGCATAGCCCGGGTTGCTTGTTGTCTGTCCCGGAGCCTGACCACCCGTCTCGTTCTCGAGTGCGGAAGCCGGATTGGCCAGCGTGCCCTCGTCAACTGGGGTGGTGTTCACGGTGCCCGATGCGGCACCCGCGGAGATCGGATAGAAGCCGCTGTTGGTGATGTCGGCTTGGATCTCGCTGATGTAGGAAGCGCTGGTGTTCGGGTCAACCAGGGCATTGGACGAACCCTTGTTGGGGTTGCAAATGAAGCCGATTTCACTCACGTAGTTGAGCGTGGCTGCCGTTGCCGCCGGAATGTTGGCGTTCGAACCGTCCGAGTACACGTTGTACAGGAA
>Ga0182030_10002462_pt1 | contig 39229 bp, 71 predicted proteins | sample 812S3MmetaG_FD_121299 | JGI IMG/M metagenome (GOLD analysis project Ga0182030, IMG submission 121299) | Permafrost microbial communities from Stordalen Mire, Sweden - 812S3M metaG (Illumina Assembly) | ecosystem: Environmental > Terrestrial > Soil > Wetlands > Permafrost | place: Sweden...
ATAACCGAGAAAAGTATGAGGGGATAGATTAGATGAGTGGTGCAGTAACAAGTAAACCTTTAGTAATTCCGGCATTCGTGCTCTGTCACAAATGCAACGAGCCTACGAGGGCAAGTAAAGAGCAGATGGTGATCATGCAAGCGAAAGTTACTACATGTACAAAATGTATAATAGAACTATTTAAGAAGCGTCAAGAGCAAAAGAACGATCTACTAAAGAGGTGTAAAAGTGAATGAAGAAGATATAAATATGATGAAGAATTTGGAAGCAAATTCACAAGAAGTAATGGATAGAGTTGAGGAGTTTAGTAAGTCCTTGATGATTGAATACAAATTAGATCATAAGGCTTTATGTGCACTATATTCGTATATCTTTGCTAAAGAATTTGTAAGATCTGGTATGCATGAAATAAATCTAGAATTTTCATTTAATCTTATTAGAATAAGCGTAGAACTTGGTAGGGGTGAAGGAAATGAGTAAAGAAATGAGTAATGAACTATGCGATGAAGTAAGCATGGAAGTGAATGGATTGATTACTACTTTAGTGGAAAAGCATGGACTATGCGATGGGGAAATAGCTGCGGTATTTTCGGCACATGTGGTAAAGCATTTTTTCCTTTCCGGCTTTAGTTTAATAGAATTCGATGACGCTATGAAAAAAGTCAGATCAGCCTATAAAGAAGTATTGGAGGGAAATTAAATGACTAAAGAATTAGAACATTTAGCAATCGGAGTAGGATTATGGGGAATTGCTTGGGGTCATGAAGGATTAGTCCAGTTAAGCGGATCTATGTTCTTTGGGTATGCTGTTAGTGGAGCTCTCTTAGTTTTTCGGCAATATCGTAAACATAAGAAGTTGGATAAAGAATTTGCAAGAAGATTGAAGGAATCAGAGGAAGAATTTCGTAAGGCTGTAAGAAACTTTGAAGAAAGGATGATGAACGATGATGATTGAGATAGACTATAACGAAGCACAAGCAATCTTGTTAGCTCTCAACTTTATAGGTGCTCCACATGCAGTTCAAGGATCTATTCCGCATAAACTTTTCGAGAAGATTGAAAAATTTGTTGATGAAATAAAGACAAAAGATTATAACGAAAAACTTAAACGATCCCGGGAATAATAATGAAACCTACGCATGATCCACTCGCTAAATGGTGTGAGGATGTCAAATCACTTGGAGACACTCTTAATAAGAATTTGGAAGCATTCCGGGAGAGTGTAGGACAGCAATGTGCCATCAATTCTGACATTGAGAAGCAGTTATCCTTCATTAGACGTAGACTTAAAAGACTAGAACATAAAGTACTTTTCGGAGGCAGTTAATGGTAAGTAGAGAAAATTTGCAATGTCAAATCATGGTATGCAGGGAGACACAAACTCCGGACGCGTTAATTTTAGATGGGTTGGTAGAAATTACTAATCTAATTGATTTTTTTTTAAAATATTTCACAAAGAAAGAGGAAGAAATGGACAAGAAAATGCATAAGATCACGGAGAAGATGAAAGTAGCCGATAAGGACCTGAAGAAAGGTAAGATTGCTACGGCGGGGAAAGTACTTCGTGATGCAGAAAAAAAGAACGAAAAGCTAGTTAAAGAGGACAAAATTGTACGTGATCCTCTGATTGCAAAGGCTAAGAAAGCAGGGATTAAGTAATGGAAGATTCCACTAGACATAGCGCAATTCCATCTAATGACATTCCACTTCCACAAGTAGAACGTGATGGTTGGTTTAAGATAGGCGATGTACCACCACAGAAAGCATTGCTTATGGTCTACGACCCTGAAAAGGACCATCCTTACATTTATTGCTACGAGCAACATTTGGAGGCTCTAATCAAGGAATGTCCAAGGGCTACGCATTGGAGAATACAAGCATTTGCGCCAAAGTTTTAGTTAGCTGGGATGCCAGAGTGGCTTAATGGGATTACTTACGGGCGAACTAGGCCACTAGATCTAACCTGACTTGTAATTTGCCCCTCACCCGGGCTTCGTTGGTTCAAATCCAACTCCCAGCGTTCGACTCATTAGCTCAAGTTTAGAGTCCCGCATTGTTGCCGGGCGATGGAGGTTCAAGTCCTTCATGAGTCATTATAGTTTCGTAGCTCAATTGGTAAGAGCAGTACTCTTATACGGTACCGGTTGTAGGTTCAAGTCCTACCGAAACTACCACGCATGTACCAAATTGTACAAGGCGTTTGGGGCACGCCTAATCCGCGTAGCCCTCTTTAGTTTTTATACACTTCGCAATGGCGGTGAACCTAGGTGAAACGTACAACGAGGTGTATATTTTTAGGTCATTTAATGTAATGGTAGCATGCCTTTCTCATCGTTAGGATGCGGTGGTTCGATTCCATCCGTGGCCGATCTACTAATTTGACATTCATTAGTAGATTTTAGTAATTACCAATTCGTTAGATATTGGTAGAAAATTGGTAGGTGACAAATGTTATGCGATAAATGTTGTTCTGCAATGCATAGGGAAATAAGCATTCTCGAGGGGAGAACAGTCAACATGTTGGCTTATGGTTGTGATAGTGAGAATTGCGATAGAGAATTGAGACAACGTTTAGAGGAATATACAGGTAATCAAATAGAAAAATGGCGCAGCGAAAGGAATAAATGAATTACTTCGGGTTGACAGCTAATTTGATTGATGCATGTATGTTAATCTGGGGAAAGACCGGAAAGTTTCTCAATGCTAGAGGTAATAGATTTTGTTTTCTTATAGACATTTCATGCCTTATGTATTGGTTTTATATGGATTTAAATAGAGGTCTATACTCTCAAGGTTGCAGTTGTATAGTATCAATAATAATTTGTATTTATGGGTTTATTAACTGGGGAAAGATTAAAAATGAGAAGAAATAGCGATATATCAGGAAGAACATTTGGTAGACTTAAAGTAATTTGCAAAGGAGAAATTCCGGTGAAAAGTGGAAATTACCCTTGGTTATGCCAATGTGCTTGCGGTAATTACAAGTACGTAATGAAAGGCCATTTGACTAAAGGTGATATCTTATCGTGTGGATGCTTCCGACGAGAAAGAAACACCAAATCAACATGGAGTTTCTGGAATGGATACCGAAGCAGCAATAAAAATAGAGCTACCTCTAAACTACAAATGTCGTCATTACCAAGAACCATTTTGGAAAGCTGCAAGGGATGGATACAAAAGATTCGTACTTGTCTGGCATAGACGTGCCGGAAAAGAAAAGACTTGCTGGAATTATCTTATCATGCAAGCATGTAAGCGCGTGGGTATCTACTACTATTTCTTCCCTCATTTCGGCCAAGGTCGAAAGATTCTTTGGGATGGAGTGGATAAAAGCGGATATAGATTATTAGATCACATACCTAAAGAACTAGTTGATGGAAACTTCAACGGAACTGAAATGAAGGTAAGGCTAAAGAATGGAAGTCTCATACAAGTTATTGGTACTAATAATATTGATTCTATCGTTGGTACAAATCCAATTGGGTGTGTATTTACTGAATACTCTTTACAAGATCCTACCGCCTGGACTCTTATCCGTCCGATTCTACGCGAAAACGGAGGGTGGGCAGTATTTAACTTTACGCCAAGAGGAGCTAACCATGGTAAAGAGATATTTGACATGGCTAAGCGTACTACAGATTGGTTTTGTCAACTTCTTACTGTGGAAGATACTGGCGTCTTAACTGAAGCAGATATTCAGAAAGAGCGCGACGAGGGAATGTCTGAGGACATGATCCAACAAGAGTACTATTGTTCATTTACTTTAGGGGTAGAGGGTTCATATTATGCAAAATACGTTCAAGATGCTAAAGACGAAGATAGAATCGGAAACGTCGCTTGGAATAAGCAAAGTAGAGTCTATACTGTCTGGGACCTGGGCTACGGGGACAGTACATCAATTATCTACTATCAGGTTATTGGAAATGCAATCCATGTCATTGACTACTATGAATCGCATGGAGAGGGATTGCCTCATTACGCGCGAGTACTTCTTGATAAGCCGTACATTTACGGAGATCATTACGCACCACATGATATCGAGTCCCACGCTTTTAGTAGTGGTTTATCAGCAAAAGAGGTTGGATCTTCCTTGGGAATCAAATTCACAACCCTTCAGACGCTTAAGTTACGAATTGAAGACGGGATCGAGGCTTTACGCGGTATTTTCCCTAGGATGTACATTGATCAAACAAAATGCAAAGATTTGCTCAAATGCTTAGAAAACTATAGAAAAGAATTCGATCCTAGACTAGAAGTGTACAAAGAGCGTCCCCGGCATGATAAGTATTCGCATGGGGCAGACGCAGCCAGATATATGGCTATTGCTGTAAAAGTGTATGTTGACAACCGTCACGAAGGCGTGAGCGATAAACAAGCGGATAATTGGTATTATGAAAATAACCCAAGGTTTGATTGATGAAAATAGAAGTAATTTTGAAGCCATGTCCTTGGTGTAGACAAACTCCGGATATTTGGATGCCGATTAGTGAACCGACTTGGTGTTGGAAGATTCTATGCATGAACTTAGATTGTAATATGAGACCTTCCAGTCCCCATGTGGCTATAAGAAATACTACAAAGAAAAACTTTTATCAATTTCACAATAAATTAGAAAATCTTGCTTTTTCTTGGAATGGAGGTAATCCTTTCAGACCTTATGAGATGAAGGTGATAGATTTAAAAGAATTACCGGAATTGGCTAGCTTAAATGAAGGTGCAGAATATTTATGTAATAGAGATCCTTGGTTCAAAAGAATAGATGCAATTTAAAAAGGAAACATATGGAAAATACAATTAAAATAAAAAGCTCCCTATGGAGCTGGTTTTGGGCATACACAGCCTTCATTTTATCTTGGACGGTAAATAAATCAATCGGATGGGGTATTTTCCATTTCATTTTTTCAGGAATTTATGTACCTTACTGGTTACTTAGATATAGTCCTATTTGCGAAATGATTAGTAATTTTTGTGATTTATGAAATGGGTAAGTAACGGAGATCCTCCTTTATATGTTAGAGAAGGGGATACATGGTATAATCAAAAGGATAAGATTACATATGTAGTTTATGTAGATCAAAGAACATGGGTAAATTTAGATCGCCCAGGGTTGATTGAATTTCCGAAAAAGACGAGGATTTTTACTTAATGACAGCTCCAATCAATGAAAGTAAGACATTTTCACCTTTAATAAAGTGCGATACCTGTTACATGTTTAAGGAAAAGACTTACATAAGAAACATTGACCAAAGGTTAATGAGAATATGTAAAGAATGTCTAGATATTTTAGTAAGAAATCAACAAAGTAAAACGCAGATAAAGAACAAGAAAGTAAAGATGAAAAGTCCACAAGAAGTAAATCACCAAACCTGGGACATGTAATGGAATATCCTAAGATACATTCGTTGTATAAAAGACATGGCTGGTACTTCGATCAAGATAAGAAGAAGTCTCCGGACTATCAAAAAGGTAGACAATCTTTTATAGTTGGTGACTATGCCGAGCCCGAGTTTGGTAACATTAAAAGATGGCGAATAGATGAAAAGATTGATGGTACTAATATTCGTATTTTTTGGGATAGAGATGTAGCAATGGATGGACCACTAAATGTAAGATTTGGTGGTAGAACAAAAGATGCACAAATTCCTTGTCACTTACTTGAATATTTACAAAATCATTTCACTAAAGAAAGATTAGAAGCTGTTTTCCCTTTTGATACTGCAACGCGTGGAGTTCTTTTTGGTGAAGGATATGGTCCAAAAATACAAGCCTGTGGTGGAAATTACAGAAAAGAATGCGGTTTTATACTTTTTGATGTTAATATTGGTGGATGGTGGCTAAAAAGGGAAGATGTTAAATCTATTGCTGATCAATTGTTAATTCCTATGGTACCGGATTTAGGCATTATGACCGAGGAAGAAGTGGTAGAATTTGTTAAATCTAAACCATTGAGTCAATGCAGTATTACTCCTCATGTTATGGAAGGTGTGATGTGCCGATCTGAGCCATTAATGCTCTTTCGAAATGGTAAACCAATTCAATTTAAACTTAAATGTAAGGAATTTTAATGCTAAAGCCAATAAATGACTACATAGTAGCTAAAAAAGTAGAAGAAACCAAGAAAGGAATGCTTATTCTTAGGGAAGAAAAGTTTAATGTGATCTATGACGTTTGCGCAGTTTCAAATAACATTGAAGATGTGAAAGTAGGGGACAGAATTATGATTGAAAAGTATCAATTTCAACAGATTGACATTGAAGATGAGCCTCATTTTTTGATTAACATCAAGCATGTACTTGGTATTATTGAATGAGTAAACTTAAAGTCTTCGGAGATCACGAAGAAAATACATTGGCTCAGATGAAAGTAATCTGCGAGGATGAACGCGTTAAACATGCCGTTCTTTGCGCAGATGGACACCTTGGATATTCCGTCCCTGTTGGTGGCGTTGTAGCCTATGAAGGCATGATCAACGTTAATGGGGTGGGTTTTGATATTGCTTGCGGAAATAAGGCCGTCTTGACCGATTTAAAAGGTCTTGAAGTTAGAGCGAATATCTATAGAACAATGAATGAAGTTCAGAAACACATAAGTTTCGGGATTGGGAGAAAGAATAATGAAAAAGTCGATCATTCAATCTTCGGAGATCCAATATGGAGTGAAATTGAATTGCTTAAAACTCTTAAAGATAAGAGTATGGCGCAATTGGGGACAGTTGGAAGCGGAAACCACTATGTGGATATCTTTACAGATGAGCTTGATAGGATTTGGATTGGCGTTCATTTTGGGAGTCGCGGTCTCGGTCATAGTATCGCTACTCATTTCATAAAAGCTGGAGGGGGAATAGATGGAGTCCACGCAAAGCCAGTTATATTTGATGAAGATTCAGACCTCGGATGCCAATATCTTAAGTGCATGGAACTTGCTGGTCGATATGCTTATGCTGGGAGAGATTGGGTTTGCGACAGAGTTGCGAAGATATTGCGCGGGAATATCGTCGAGGAAGTACATAACCACCACAACTTTGCATGGAAAGAAAGCCATTTCGATAAAGAGTACTGGGTCATTAGAAAAGGATCAACTCCTTCTTTCCCAGGTCAAAAGGGATTTGTTGGAGGCTCTATGGGAGATATATCAGTTATCCTCGAAGGAATCGAAGGAAGTGAATCGAGAAATTCACTTTACTCTACAGTCCATGGAGCAGGACGTGCAATGGGAAGAAATCAAGCCAAAGGAAAAGTCAATAGAAGAACCGGAGCTAGAATCTCTGATGGGCTTGTCTCCCAATCAGCGCATGATGAATGGATTAAAAGAATTGGGGTGGAAATTCGAGGAGGGGACCTAGATGAATCACCCTTAGCATATAAGCGCATCGAGAAAGTTTTAGATTGCCATAAAGACACAATTAAAATATTACATACATTAAAGCCTATTGGTGTCGCAATGGCAGATTCTCGGGTTGTTGATCCCTGGCGCGATTAGATTTGTTTTTATTCCTTGTTCATGTTATAATAGATTAACATTACAAGGATTAAGTATGCCTTATTTAGGTTTTAAAGGCCCTCATACGGATGAAACAAAAGAAAAAATTGCGTTAAAACTCAAGGGGAAAAGACCGGGCGGTTTTAATATAAAAATTGAATGTGAATACTGCAAAAATCAAATTGCAAAACCTAATTTAAAAAGACATCAAATCTCATGTAAAAGACTTTATGAATGTTTGCATGTTTTTCCAGATGGGATTTCCTTGGTAAAACTTAAACATATGAATATTTGTTTAAGAGGTAAGTATAAAATAGATATTTACGATTATGTTTGTATGCATGAAAACCAAAATGGAAAATGTAAAATTTGTCAAAAAAAAGAATCTATTTTATGTATTGATCATTGTCATTTAACTAATAAAATAAGAGGGCTTCTTTGTAGACATTGCAATCTTATATTAGGAAAATGGAATGATAATATTGAAATTTTTGAATCTGCCATCAAATATTTAAAAGACGACCCTTATAAGGATTAATTATGACAAGTCCATTTACAAGACCAAATGATACTTCGACTGGCGGAGCAGGAGGCGGAGGATGCGGCGGTTATTCGCAAGGTTCCGGTAGAGTTTCAGTACAAAACCCTCCTCGCGCTCGCCCTTTTCCTTGGCCTTATCCCGCTTCTGCTACTCAAGGTGCAGTTGGGGGAGCTGGAGGAAGTGGGCGCGTTAGCGTTCCTATAACACCTTGGTATCAACCATTTAAACCTTACTGGCCCTATGCCGTCCCTGATCAATACTATCGAGGACTACCAACCAATCCTTTGAGGTCTTGATGTCTAATTCAAAATACATGAAACACGGAAGATTTTATGCCTAAAGGAATGATTTCTATACCAAAACTACCTTCTCCAGTACCAAGATCTCCAATGAGTCCTATTGGAGTGATGAGTCCTTTTGTTCCTTCACTAAGAATACCTTACCCTTCAGGTCAAGTACCTCCGGTACAAAATGTCACGCCATGAATGAATGGAAACCAAAATGTATTTCATGCTTAGAAGAAATTCTAGATAATCAATGTTATTTTCAAGGATTTATCATTCCTCCCGTAGATGAATTTGGTGAAAGAAAATTTGGTTGCGCTCCAAATCATTATTATTGTCAAAATTGCACGAAAAAATTTCCTCATTATTTTTCAAATAATAATTGATGACAAATTAAAATTTTATCTTGTATAATGGGGTTAATCTCATTCAAGGTAAAATAATGTCAAGTCCGATGTCTGATTATTCTAATTCTCAGGATTCAACCGAGTTTTTAGAGCATTATCGCAAAGAAGTTATAAAAAACGATCCTCGATTAGAGTTCCACCAAGATATCATTAAAGACTTCGGAGAATCCTATGAGCGCTCTTATCAATTGTGGAACACGTTTTATGCCGAAGCATATAAAGACCTCTCTTATTATCTCGGCAATCAATGGTCGCTTGAGGAACTTGCCTATCTCAATAATCAACGTAGATCTTCATTCACTTATAACAAAATTCGTAGACTTATCAATCTCGTCCAGGGATATCAAAGAAAAAATAGATTAGCTAGTATTGTAAGTCCAATTGAGGGTTCTTCTGAAGCTACAGCAAAACAGTTTACCGATGTAATGCAGTATGTAATGCAAGCTTCTGATGGTTACGAAGCTATAAGCGATGCTTTTAAGGGTGCTTTGACTACGGGTATCTCGTTTCTCTCGCCATATATCGATTATCGAAATGATCCGGTTTCCGGTGATATCAAATTTCATCGAGACGACTGGAATGCCGTAATCTTAGACCCCTTCTTTACTAAACGCGATCTATCTGATTGCTCTTTCTTAGCTAGAAGAAAATACCTTTCTAGAACTGAAGTAATTTCACTACTTCCAGATAAGGAAGATATAGTCAAAGCCCTACCTTGGGGATCACGAGACGACAAATTTACTTACATGCCCTATGCGCGTCAATGGGGTATGCAAAAACTACTAAACTACAATGAATACTGGCGAACTAAGTGGGATATTAAAGATGTGCTTGTTGATATGGTTACTGGTGAGACACGCGAGTGGGATGGGGATAAGAAACGTCTGCAATTATATCGCGAATCTTTTCCTCAAATTGAAGTCATGCGTAAACCAGTCAAATCGGTCGAGCTAGGCATTATTGTTGAGGGAGAGCTACTCTACTACGGTAAAGACCCATTTGGCCTTAACGACTACCCTTTTGTGCCTTTCATGGCAATATGGGAACCATCCTACGACCTCTTTAATTGGAAATGTCAATCTCTAGTAAGACTGCTTCGTGACCCGCAGACCGAAATAAATAAACGACGATCTAAGATGGTTGATATGTTGGATTCTCAATTGAATTCGGGATGGATCGCCAAGACAAACTCAGTAAGCAATCCTACTTCTTTGTACAAATCCGGACAAGGGCAAGTGATCTTCCTTAAACCCGAAGCTCAAATGACAGATGTACAAAGATTGAACTCACCTGGTATCGATGCTTCAATGTTCCAATTAGAAGCAGAATTCGAAAAAGATCTATTCGATATCTTAGGTTTAAGTCCTGAAAACGTTGGTATGGCAGAGAATGAGAAGATCGAGACTGCCGGAGTACTTGCCAAGGCAAGACAAGCTGCTGGCTGGGTACCTATGCAGGATGTATTTGATGGACTTAGAGAGTCACAAAAACTACTAAGTAGAAAAGTACTTAAACTAATGCAATTGAACTTCACTCCAGAGAAAATCCAGCTCATTACTAAGGAAAAACCTACCGACGAGTTCTACAGTAAGATCTTTGGTCAATATGATGTTTCCGTTGAAGAAGGTGTACTTACCGATACTCAACAACAATCTCAATTTATTCAACTTTCTGCACTTAAATCGATGGGAGTCAACATTACCGATGAAGACCTTATTAAAAACAGTAGTTTACATGATAAGAAGCCTATGGAAGAACGTCTTAACGCTGAAAGACAAGCTGCTATGCAGGCTCAACAAACTCAGACGATGCAAGCGATGCAACACCAAGCCGTCCTTACAGACTCTATTAATGCGAAAGCCTTATCCGATCAGTCATTGGCTGCGGAGAGAATGGCTAAGATCCAACTTGATCAAGCGTTAAATGCCGAAAGAATTAGCCGTGCCGAAGAAGAAAGAACTGCGAGCGCTCTAAATCTAGTTAAGGCAGTTAAAGAACTACAAGGTATGGATCTAGACCAATTGATTAAGAAGATTCAAGTACTTAATGGTATCGAAATGAATCTTAAAGCAGATGAAAGGCAAGAAAAAGTAGATAATGGACAAATCCCTAATATGCCTTCACCTACTAAGGCACAAGACGAACTAAAGCAATCACAACAGCAAAACTCCGAAGCAGCCTAACAAATTAAAATAATTTATATAGGAATTATTTTGCTTATTGTGTAAAGTAAAAATTTTAAAGTTAACATACAAATAGAGGCACATATGAGACGCGAAGAAGTAATTTTGGACTGGCCATCAAGCGTTCACCCAAGCGAATCCTATAGTAGACAATTAGATCTCAAAGTACTCGCTCAAGAGAAACCTTATGGATATGAAGCCTCGCCTCCTCCAGCCGATACCGGAGATTTTGATCAAAGACGGCTAGAAAGTAACAAGCAATACGGAATGAAGAAAGGCAGAGCGATTTAATGGAAAAAGTAAAGATTGCAAAAAATAAATCCATCCCACGCGGTGAAGAATCAAAAATGAAGAAGAAACCGGGTGGTTCTAATGTTGGGAAGTATAAAGATGTTTCGGAATTCGCCGGAAAATCGGGCGGTGCTCCAGCCGGTTCCTATCCCATCAATACAAAAAAACGTGCCAAAGCTGCCTTAGCTTATGCGCATAATGCTCCGAAACCATCTGGAATAAGAGCAGCCGTACATAAAAAATATCCCGATTTGGGAAGTAAATAGAGGTCTATATGAAAAAAGCACACGGTCAATATGAACGCGAAGTTGAAAAACCATCTTTGCCTCATGAAGGTCATATGTTGCACGGGATGGGTTGCCACGAATTTAAAGGTGAAGCCGATCCAATCGCCTACGGTCAAGCTGCTGGCGAAGGTTGCAAATCCGATATGAAAAAGATCCATAGTCAAATGAAAGAATATCATTGGGACTAGGTGAATAATGGCTACTGAAATTGGAGAAGCACGCGAGAAGTGGGGAATGGATGTCATGAAAATGGCTGAAGACTTCGCCAACAAAATGAGCAAGGAAGTGCGCCCGTTTTACATCGTCTATGCCTGCAAATCAGATAAAAGCGATGGCAGTGTCTTTAGACAAGCATTTAAAGCTTATTATGACAGACCTCCAGCAATCCTAGGGATTCTGGTTTGGTATGTCAATCATCCGTTAGGTCAATTTGATTTCGTACCCGAACTCTCTGCGCCTCCGGATATTCCAATTGACCCAAGTCTCCTTTCAGATAAAGCGTCCGACGCGTCCGAGAGAGTAGCAGGTCAAGGGAAAAAACTTAAAATTTTGATGTCCTAACTGAGCGCTTAGGCGCAATCAATCATGGAGCAATATGTCTGTAGATATAGATATGAAGAATTTAACGGGCGCCGAGTTCGGTTCTGACGCCGGGAACCAAAGTGTAGATACGAATTCCTACCACGATGAAACGGGGGAATACCCGGTTTACAAGGAACTTCTTGAGCCTGAAGTAAAAACACAGGTTGACGAAATCCCAGAGAAAACCGAGCAGAATCCACAAGCGGAAAACTTTCGCGCGTTTCGTGATGAAGTCGATCGAATGAAAGCAGAAAGGGAAACCGAGAAGCGTGACTTTCAACAACAAATTGAACTTTTACGCGCAAACTTAGCCAACAAACAGAGTCAACCACCTCAACCGGAACGCAAGTTCTTAGATGGGATGAATGACAATGACGTGCCAAACGTTGCAGAACTTCGCAAGGAGTGGGAAGAACGTGAGTCATCGTACAAGGCAAGACTTGAAGAAATGCAAGTAGCTCAAGAACACCCCGACTATGCAGAGGTAATCGAAAAGTTCGTCTTACCTCTAGTTAAACAAAAACCTCATCTAGCCGAGGGCCTAAGAGGAGCTAATAACAAAGCGTTATTTGCTTACGAATTAGGCAAAATGGCCCAGCAAATGCAGGAAAGACAGACTCAACAGATGCCGAGCAATGCTTCTTCGAAGCCTAACGAAAATGCTCAGAAGATGGTCGAGAACGCTAAGAAACCAAGAACATTGGCGCAAGCCGGTGGACAAGGCGCCTTAAGCCAAGCCGATCACTTTGCGACTATGTCGGATCAAGAATTCCTGAAATTTGCAAGCCGTAACCTCGACTCGATCTAAAACACGAGATTAACATGGCAATCACAGGACTAACACAGTTGCCTCCAGAGGTAAGAACTTATTTCGATAGACTCTTACTTACTCTAGCGCGACCTTATTTTATTTATGACCTTTTTGCACAGAAAAGACAGATTCCAATGAACTCTGGAGACCAAATGGTTTTCAGACGTTATGGTACTCTGACCGCTGCTACAGTGCCTTTAACAGATGGACAAACTCCTCCAGGAGACCAATTATCTGTTACAGACTTTAAAGCCCAAATTCAATGGTACGGATCATTTACGACTATTACGGACCAGGTCCAATATGTCGTCCAGGACCGTGTGTTGAATGAAGCAACTAAAGTTTTAAGTTTACAATTAGGATTGACAATCGACACCCTAATTAGAGACATGATGGTTTCTACAGCTTCTACTATTGCCTGTAGCAATGGTTTGAACGGTAATACTCCAACTGAGATCACTGATGCAGATATACAAACTGCTGTTATTGCTCTTAGACAAGGTAATGCAAGACTTATGACTAACCCACTTCCTGGGGAAAATAAGTTCGGTACAGCACCCGTTAGGGCTTCTTACTGGGGATTCATGTCTGTAGATATGCAAGCGGACCTTGAGGCTGTTTCTAGCTTCATCTCAGCAGCTAACTACCCTAATCCTATGAATGCATTAGAGGCCGAATGGGGTTCTACACGTAACGTAAGATGGCTTTTGAATACAAATGGTTATTCAAATGGTGCTTCACCAAACGTCTATTCTTCATTCATAATGGGTCAAGAGGCCTATGGTGTTGTTAGATTAGGTGCTAAAGAAGCCGAGTTTATTGTGAAGCCTTTAGGTGCTTCCGGAACTGCTGACCCGTTGAATCAAAGAGGTACATGTGGATACAAGTATCCGTTTGCTACTCGTATTTTGAATGACAACTGGATTACACGCTTAACAAGTACGCTATAAGGAGGACCTAATGGCTATTACAAAAAAAGGTACCCTTACAGTGGGTACAGGTGGAGTTGCTCAGAATTTAAACCTAGGTTTCGTTCCAAGCTATATCCTCTTAGAAAACAAAACTAAAATCGTAGCTAACACCAATGGCGTTCAAAAAGTCGAGTGGTGGAATGATATGGTTAACGGTTCTGCTTACATCTACACAATGACAGCCGGAGCGCCTGTATTAACTTACACAGCGACTAACGGTATCACTCCTTATCAGACACCACAAGGTACGGAATTCGTTCCTATCTCTGGTCTTCCTGCTGGAGCTGTCAACACTAACTTGACAATCACAGGTATTAGCAAAGCTGCTAATGCAAGTATCACAGCAACTCATGCTTTCACAGCAAGCGATGTTGGCGTTACTACTGTTGGTTTCCATGGTGTAGTTGGAATGAATCAGATCAACACTCTAACCGGTGTTATCCAATCTGTGACTAGCACGACTTCATTCACAGTAAACATTAACTCAACCAATTTCTCAACTTATACAAGTGGTGGAATTGCAAACGTTATTACTGGTGAACCTCCAACAACTCAATATGGATTCCAGGTGATCAATACACCTCTATCCAATAGCTCTATAATCGGTATCACTCTTGGTACCACAATTATGGTGACTACAGGTGACGTATGGCAGTACCTAGCAGTTCTAGATGCTGACTTTACAAGCCAATAATAATAACTGGCTCGGGAGGTCTAATCTTCCGAGCCTTTTTTAAGGAATAAAATGACATCTAATGCCGTCCCTCCTTCAGTTACTCCTCCTTCACCAAATGAATGGCCAGAAACGATAGAGACGATAACAGGCATTAATAACGACTCACAAGCAAAGATCACTTGCCCAAACCATGGCTTTACCTCCTCAGATGTTGGAATCACTTCCATCATGGTCAAACAAGTAATAGGAATGTTGCCAATCAATGGACTACCGGGACTCATTCAGCAAGTCATTGATGTAAACAATTTCATAGTAAACATAAATACAACGAACTTCCCGATTTATAGATCTGGTGGAGTTATTAGCATCCTAACCGGACAACCTCCGGTAGAACGACAAGGGTTTCAGTATTTCAATACTCCCTTTCACAATATCGCATAAAAATTGAGGAATTATGGCACAAAAAAAAAGTAAACTCAACCAAGCTAAGTCTGAAGTAATCGAAGAAAATATTCTACTTGAAACTCCAAACTTTGCTCTCCCAGATGAAAAAAGCGGAATCGTATTCGCAACTCATATTCCTGAAATGAGACGAGTAGTTTTCTTAAATGGTAGAGATCCTGGTATCTCACTTGATTTCCATTACGCAAGTAAAACTCATCCTCTAAAGCAATATACATTGCATCACGGTCAAGAAGTAGATCTTCCGGTGGAAGTTATTGAACATTTAGAGAACTGCGCCGAGAAAGTATATGCCTATCGTCAAGGTTATACAGGACATCCCGAAATGTATGTCAAGTCACTTAAATATATCTTCCAATGTAAAAATGCTAAGAAAGCTGCTTAGGTGATCAATGGGTTGGCAAATTGCGGATATCCGAACTAAAATACGTGCTGTAACTGGTCGTCCAAGCACAGACCAAATTACAGATGCACAACTTAATAATTACATTAATAATTATTATGTTTTCACAATGCCTTTTGAACTTAAAGAGCAGATAGAAAATAACTATCTGAAGTTCACTACAACTCCAGGCGTTGACGTATATTCTTTTCCAGGAGGTTATTTTACCGATTCTCCCGGAGCTTATGCAGATGGATTTCCGCTCGTTTTCTACCAAGACCCTGACATCTTTTTCCAAGATTGGCCTCAGCAATATGCAGTCGATAATATCGCAACTGGTAATGGAGCTATAAGTAATTTTAGTGGGGGTCTGCAAAACCCACCAATCATTACTGGAACTCTGTTTATTGCTGCGGACGATCCCGGAGGAAATCAGCAATTAATCAGTGATATAGGCGTAGTATCACCAAATGTATTTCCAAATGGTACATTGAGTGGACCGGGAGGTGTAGGAACCATTAACTACTTAACAGGGGCTTATAGTGTTACTTTTAATAATCCTCCCGCATCTACAGCTGTTATCTATGCGAAGTATCAAGGTTATTCAGGAAACCGTCCTCAAGGCGTTCTTTTCTTTCAGAATACTTTTACTTTCCGAAGTGTTCCGGATCAAGCCTATGCCATCCTAATGCAGGGATTTATCAAGCCTTCATTGCTTAATGATGATGCAACAGCTGGACCAATCGTTTTGACTCCTCTACAAGAAGAATGGGGGCCTTTGATTGCTTATGGTGCTGCTCTAGAAATCTTCGAAGATAGTGGGGATACAGAGAACTATGATCGATACTTCCCAGTATTCAAAAGGTATGAAAATGTAGCTCTAGGTAGAACAATCCAACAATATACTTCTGAACAATCAGTCCCGAGGTTTTAATGACTTATTTACCAAATATTCCTCTTGGAACAGACAATATTAGCGTTTCTGCTGGGCAAATAAACACAAACTTTACTCAGTTGAATGCGCTAATGGGTTCAAATGCCACAGCGGACCATTACGCTTGGAACGATGCCACGTCTGCTAATCGCGCTCTACATAAGCAAACTACTTTTCCGATTCCTAGAGCCGATCCCGTTGGTTTAACTGGTACTCAATCTATGTTTTATCCTAAGAGTGTAGGTGGAGTTGCGCAAGCGTTTTTTGCTAATTCTGCTGGAACAACTCAGATTTCTGGAGGAGCAACAAATATTACCACAAATGGAGGGATAGATTTTCCTCAAGGTGCAAGTATTCGATGGGGAGCTTTTACATTCTCGGGGACTTCAACGGTAGTTAACTTCTCCCCAACTATGCCAACAACTACATATTCGGTAGTAATTACCCCCATCAATACCGCTGCTATAAGTACTGGTTTTAGAGTTTCAACAATCACGCAAAGCAGTTTCACTGTGAATACGGCCGGTGGGTCTGTGACGAATGCAAGTTTCTACTATATAGCAATGGGGAGTTAATGCAACCCTTCTTAATTGGCGAAGCTAAAACAGGTCTTTTCAACTATCTCGAGCCATGGCAAAGACCATTGGACGCTTTCGAGCCTCTAGATAATGCCTTCGTTTACCGAGGATCAATTCAGAAAAGAGCGGGTTTCTCAGTGTTTGGTAGAATGCCTTATGAAGATGTAATCGCTGTTGGTAATGGAGGAATGAACTATAGCGGTACACTTCTTACCGTCCCAATATCTCCAGGCTCTCTAGTTATCACAGATGGAATTGAGACTTTCACTGACACAGGTCTGGGTACTTTAACTAGAACGCCTGTTTCAGGCGGAACGAATACAATTAACTACACAACCGGTGCTTGGTCGATTCAGTTCAATAATAATGTCACGGCAGGTACTTTAATCACCGCTTCTTATGTACCTCAAACTACATCCCCAAGAGCTATCATGGGTATCAAGATGTGGACTAATGAAAGTACCGGCGGTTACAAGTCCATTATTATGGACACTCGCAGAGCTGCTGAATATGTTGATAGCACTCAAACTTACATTCCTATTAATGGAGTAAGCCAAGTTATCTACCAAGGAGACGGGACAACTCCCACTATCACAGTTGGCACAGGATGGATTGCTTTAGCTCCTTATACTTCAGGTCTTGCCCCTTTTTCAATTTCTATCACAGATGGAACGTCCACTATAACAGACGATGGGGCAGGAAATTTAAGTGCTTCCGTAAATTTCGCAGCTGGTGGTACGGTTAATTATACGACAGGTGCCATTCATTTAGTTTTTACCTCAGCTCCCGCCATTACTGTTTCGATTACATTAACAGCAACATTGACCGGTGATTACTTCACAGGAACTACGTCTAACTTCTTCAATGCTATCAATTGGCAAGGACAGATGTATATGACGAATAATGTTGATCCCATTACACTTTATAATGGATTAACCACTCCCGGGACTCTTAGCCGTCCACCATTTTCCATCACGCAAGCTAACCGCGCAGCATTCATTAACAATATCGGAACTTGCCTTGACATCGACGTTTATAAGAATAGGATTCTCGTTCAAAGACCCATCATTATTAATGATGGTGCTGGTAACGGTCTCGCTCCTCAAAGTATACGTTATTCCGCCATTCTTAATCCTACAAATCTCGTAGCGGACGTGGCCGGAAATGGAGGAGAACTCTCGGCACCTACTGATGATTTTATCCAAAGCTCCGAGTTCTTGCGAGATCAACTCATAGTCTTCTTCACTAATACTACCTGGACTTTTAGGTATACTGGATCGGATTTCGACCCCTTTAGGTGGGATAAGATTAATGCCAGCAAATCCACAAGTGCGCCGTATGGTACCATTGATTATGATGAAAGAGTTACAGCGATGGGTAGTAAAGGTCTCATTGCTTGTGACGGTGTCAATGTCCAACGCTATGACGTTTCGGTTATTGACCAATTCTTGGATATTAATCAGAATGCTTTTCCTCAATGTTTTGGTCTCCGTTTTGATACTTTAAATCAATCTTGGATGTTATATCCTTCCATGGAAAATAACGCAAGTCTTTCGGATAAAGTGTTAGTTTACAATATCATTGAAAGCACATGGGCAACCTATTCTTTACCTTTATCTTGTCTAGGTCTTTACTTCATTTCTAGAGATGTTACATGGAATGATTTCGCGGTTGGTACTCCTTTAGGGACTGCATATCCCAATTGGGATTCTGCTGATATTCCATGGAATAACTATCTTACTCAAGGAAGAGCGCCAACTTTACTTGGAGGCAGCTTCAACGGTTACATCTACCAAATGAATCAAGGTGAAACCGATAATGGAGTTAACATTACTTCAAATATTACTTCGGCTAAGTGGAATCCATTTTCTACAATCGGTCAAAAAGTTCAATTCGGTTGGATAGATTTTTACTATGAAATAGAGCCAGAACCTCCAACAAATCCGGCTGTTATTACGCTTACATTTTATACTGACAATACTAATTCAGTGACAGCACAGAGAACCCTTACTTTAGATGGCCCTGTTGGATCTACTTCAGCCATGAAAAGAATCTACATCAATAATATTGGTGAGTTCTTAAAAATGAACATGAATTCTAGTTCTACAGCTACATTCAAGATATTCGGAATGGTACTTTGGGCTAAACCTTCTGGTAGGTGGACTCCATGAGTAATAGTAGAACGATGGTATTTTCTACTTTACCACCAAACACAATTGTTCCGGAAAATTGGGATCTATTTATCCCCTACCTAAATAGGCTTTATGAAGATATTGCCTTCACGGTAAACGATAAAGATAACAACTTCTATCCCATTTCGATTACATCTACTCCACAAAATATTGTAAATCTCGCCAATTTTGGAGCTTTCATCATTTGTGTTAGCGGAGAAGACTCGACATTGCCAACATTGACGGCAAGTCTTTGCAAATCAGACTTCAATGCTTCAGGTTCTATTGCTGTTTTAGGATCACAAGTGGGTACAGGCGCATGGGCTGGAAATGCATTAACCATTACATCAACAGCTACGAACTTTCAAATCGCCCATAATCGGACAGGCGTTACGGGTAATTTTAACATTAGAATAATTGGAACGCAATAAGGAGACTATATGTCTACAGCGACAACAGATGAAGAAAACATGTTGAAAAAAGATGAAAAAATCAACACGTTAAGTTTTGTTAGATTGAAAATACCTAGACTTATCCCAATCGAATTAATCGAATCGGTAAAAGGAAGAACTTTTACAACAGAGGAATTCTATGTTTATCAAGAGAATCAAGTTCGTAACCCACAAAACTTTCTATACGTCCTCATTGATAAAGAGAATAAAATACATGGCTACATGTGGGCAGAACTCAATAGCCTAGATGGATCTCTTTTTGTTAATACCTTTTCGATTGAAAAAGAATACTGGGGAAAAGGGACTGCAATTCCAAAGGCTATTAAACTTATTGAGCACCTAGTCTTAAAGTCCAAAGCAAAACGCGTTTTCTGGGTAACCACAAATGAAAAATTCTTCATCAAACATAACTTTAAACGTTCAAAAAATGTTTTGATGGAGTACAATCTAAATTAAAGATTATATAGGTGAAATATGGGTCAATCCAAGGGTAATGGTTACAGCCAAGTACAAACGGTCTCTCCGGAATTAAAAACTCTACTCGATCAAATGCTAGGAAGTGCCGGTGGAAATCAAAATGCTGCTGCCGACGCTTATAAGCAATTCCTGCCAGGTGGAGGAGGTGGCGAAGCCTATGCGAATGCTGCAACCGAAAGATTTAATCAACAAACAGTTCCCGGGATCATGAATCAATTTGGAGCCGGCTCTAAGACTTCTAGCGCTCTCAACCAAGCTTTAGCAGCTGGTGGAGCAAATCTTAACTCCGACATCGCAGCTAAGATGGCAGAATATGGATTGACAGCAGCTAATGGTTTGGGTAATTTGGGAACAAATCAAGCTCAATTGGGTTCAAAAGATCAAACTGCATTAGTTCAAAACCAAATGCCTTTCTGGCAATCAGCCTTACTTCAATTGATTGGTGGTGGTGGTCAAGCAGCTGGAGCATATTTAGGAAGACCAAGTTCCGGAACTGGAAATGCTTTACAAGGCGCAACAGGTCAAGTAGCAAAAGGAGCCTATTAATGTCTAAAACGAAAAAAGATACTTACAACACTCAATTCAAAGGTGGTTACTTTCCTCAAGAAAGAGCCGATGAATCTACACGAGTTAATGGAAGAGAGCCAGATTCTCCCTCTAAGCAAAGAAAAAGAATGGGTGTAGCCCTAGGTGCACAAATGCAAGCGAATCCCGGAATGGCTGGAAAGAACGATTATTCTCGAAAAGGTAGGTAGAAATGGTACAAATTCTTCCCGCAGTCCAAGGGTTTGGAGAGAAATTAGCCGAGGCATTGGGTCAAGCTGGATCTAATGTCACTAAGGGTTATTTTCAAGGACAAGATAGAAAAAAAGCCGAAGGTCTTCTTGGAATATTAAATGACCCTAATTCTTCTCCGATTCAAAAAGTCACTGCCTTTAGTCAACTTCCCGAGGAGTACCAGAAGCATTCGGGAAGCGCCTTTGCTACAATTTTGAATAATGCAAATACTTCCAACAAAGAAAATACAAAAGAACAGCTTAAAAATACTAGACTCCAAGCTGCATTATCTAGAATTGGCCTTGTGGATATGGGAAATACAACCCCGCAAAATCAATCCGTAGGTAGCCCTAACAATCAGAATACGCCTATTCAATCACAGCCAAATCCTTCCATTCAAAATAATCAACAAGCGCCTCAAAATCAGCCTAATTCACAACAAGCTGCCAATCTTCAACAACCTATAGAAAATCAAAAAAATGCTCCACAGGTTCCAGCTTATAATCAAAATGATGTTAAGACTTGGCCCGAAGAACAATTGATTAGAATGGCTGGTTATAAAAATGCAAATGACATTCCAGAATTAAAACCATATGCCGAATCTGCTTCTTATGAATTAGACCGAAGAAAAGATCAGAAAATTGCAGATCAAAAGAAAAAAGAATTTGAAGAAGCGGAAAAAACAAAACAATTCAATGCTGATAGAGCTTTCCACACTAAACAAGCTGAAGATGCCGAAAAATTCGTAAGTGGGTTAAGAAAATCTGTTCCTAAGATGAAGAATGCTTTAGCTCTTTCTAGAGATGCTGTTGAATCTGGAGAAGTTGGAAGGTTTTCTTTAGCCAACTTAGCAGAAAGAACGGGTATTCATGAGCTTCAAACTGCTAAAGGCGCTGCATTAGTCACGGCCGGTAAAGAAAATCTATTTGGTAACTTATCTCGCGCATCTGCTAAGGCTCAAAACCAATGGCTTGAACAGAGAATGACCACAATGTTTCCTAGGATTGGTCAGGATGAAGAAGCAAACGAGACAGTGCAAAGCATCTTAGAGGGTGAAGTAGCTCTGGATGAAGCTTATTTGAATGCCTATAACCAATTAGCAAAAGAAGATTGGGAAAAGTATGGTTATGTAAGAGGTGATATAGAGCAAAGAGCACGAGAAGCATTTGCCCCCATGGAAGAAAAGATCGTAGATAAAACATCATTCAAAACTCGCGAAGTTTACGAAAGAGAAAAAGGTCTTACTTGGCTTTCGGAGCATGCTAACCAAAAAGTCTCTAAAGGAACCTATCTAACTCCTCAAATGCTTAAAGTAATGAAAAATAAAGCAGGTGGGGACATTGAAACTGCCATTAAGAACGCTAAAAGACTTGGCTACACTATTCCTAATCAAGAGGAGATTCTAGAATGGCGACAGTAAAAGAAGAGAGTCTTTCACCCGAAGAATTAAGCTTTGCTGAATATGCAGACTCCACCCTTCCAGATATTGCGCCTAAAAAGAAGACCCTTAAAGAATCAATGAAGGAAGTTTACGAAAAGCGCAAATCCAACGTTAATGCAGCTATTAAAGGCGGTATCGAAGGAATGGTCAATTTCGGTAAAATGCTAGGGCCAACTTCAGATAGAAACGCTAAAATTGAAGCTTATCAGAAAGGGGTCGATTATAAAGATCCCGAATTAGCTTTAGCAAGTTCCTTAGAAGAAAAGTTCCCTACAATTGATGACTTCGAGTCTAAAGTTTTACGCAGAGGTGTAAGAAACGCACCTGCATTAGCAGCCGGTGGAATGAATGCTTCGAATGTACTAACTCGATCAGCTCTTTCCGGTGCCACGGGACAAGGATTAGAAGAAGCTGGATTCGGTCCAATAGTGCAAGCAATTGGCGAAGGAGTTGCCTCAATAGCGCCAGATTTAGGAAGGGCTATTCCTAATTTAAGAGGTGGTGGTCAAGCTGCTAGAGAATCTAATGATATAATAGATTTTGGCCGAAGAATGGGAATGAATGAAGAGCAAATCGGTCTATCACTTCCTAAAAATGGCTCTGGTTCTAACTTCTTAACGGACATTGCAGCTAAAGGCGGAAGAACACAAAGAGCCTTTAGACAGGCACGAGATTCTCTTGGTCAAGTTTGGGACGATTTAAGAAGTAATCCGGCAGCTCAACAGCAATTAAATCCACGCCAACAAACTCAGCTTTTCAATAATCTTGGTAATAGAATTAGACAACTTCCCCATGAACAAAGGGCGCGCGCTCAACAAGACTTCATGGATTTCTATAATTCTCCTCGTCGTGGTGAAGATATTATTAATCTATGGCAAGACCTTAATTATTATATCCATAGAGGAGAAAGGGGATTAGGGACAATTAAAGAAGATCTTCAAACAGCTCTTAATCAAATCTCTCCAGAATTCGGAAGAGAATTCAATACATTAAATCGCGCTTACGGAAACTTTTCACAATTAGGCGAAAGAATGGCCCCTGGTCAAATGGAACAATTAATAAGAACTGGGGAAGTTGGCGCATTGATTTCAGGTATCACCACTGGAAACGAATCCCTTTTGAAAAAAGTATTAGGTGCCGTAACAGGTAGACTTGTAGGCAGAGAATTGCTGATCAATCCTAGATTCCAACATCTCGGAACTAGAATGGTTAATGCCATCGAACAAGGATCTCCGGCAGTTGCGCAAAAAGTCTATAATGAAATGCGTAGAGAAATGGAAAAAACAAACAAAGAAGCAGCCGATAAAATGACCGACTTCGACTTTGATGAATATTTCCAATCTCTAGAAAAAGACAAGTCTAGTAATAGTAAAAAAGACAAAAAATAGCGATTGGTATTAGTAAAAATAAAATCATTTTCTTTCCTCCCTAATTCGTTTTATATCTTTTTTTATAAATTTTATCTGTTGCCATGTTAAAATAAATGCCCACACAATAAATTGAATTATCAATGGCAATAACCCATAAATTATAAATTCAGTGCACATATTTTAACCTATTCCGCTTTTCTTAGTTTTTTTTCATCTTTTAACATGCAGCAATCCTTCATATGAAGTGTGGTTTCTACAGCAACCATTCTATATTCAAGTTGGTGCATTTGCGTAGAAATGTTTTCTAGCTTTTTCCAAATAGCTCCGAGAACAACAACAAGAATGGGAATCCCTATTCCTAAGATCCATTTAAAAATCTCTATAGAATTATTAAAGTTGTTGGTGAGAGATTCAATTATCAATTTTGTGTTCTCATCCATTTTGTTAACTCCTTATTTTAAGTATCTTGTGTTAGCTAAATATTATCATTTGTGACAATTTATCGCAATCATAAACTTTTTTTTAAAAAAAATAGTAATATAAATTATTTTAGTGTAATGTGAGCTTATCAAATCTTTCACTCCCAAGGAGCCTTTCTATGCCAACTTTATCACCAAAAGTCACCCCGTATTATGGTGGCGGACAAGCCGTTGACCCTGCAAACGTTCTCAAAACAACTGCAACAACCCCTCCAACTACTCTTACGCAAGATAGATTGGGAACAATCCAGGTTAACAATGCAACTGCTTCCGCATGGCTGCTTGTTTCTAAATCCGGTGGTGTAGATACATGGTTAGCATTGGGTGGTGGAGGAGCAGCTTTCACAGCAGCTTCTTTGACTGCGTCTACAGGAAATATCACAGCAACACTTGGTAATCTTGTCCTTTCTGGAACAGGTTCAGGTTTAGTCACCACACCCACAGTAGTTGCAGCCGGAGCGTCTCCACAGACAGCAAATGGTAGAGTGGGATCTGTTACTTTCTCAGGTGTGAGTATCGCAGCCGGAGCAACTCAATCCTTTACAATTTCTAATACAGCAATTACCGGATCTTCAACGATCTTGCTTATTGTGATGACAGGCGCAACATCAGGCTCAGCCCCTTCAATTCAGTCTGTTGCAAATACTGCTGGACAAACAGTTATTACTGTTACCAATGGTACCGGAGCCACTACAACCGTTGCAAATATTACTTTCACATATCAAGTACTTAACTAAGGAGATTTCATGACAGCAATTTTACCTCAGCTAACTGCTACTCGCCCATGTGGAAAGAAAGATGCTCAAGGGAATTTGATTCCAGATTCTTTTGAAGATTTAGCCTTCCAAGGGGCTTACACCGGCACAAATCTTACATACAAGGGATTTGCCCGAGCCGGAGCATCTACAAGCGCAGCAGTATGGCAGATCGCTTTCTTAACCTATGATGGTTCAAACAACCTTCTTTCAATTCAATGGCCTCAAAACTCTTATGGCGAAGCGAGTACGGAATATCAATTCGTCTGGGCTAATAGAGCGACCTACACTTATTCATAATAGAAAGGGGAATACATGCCGTTTACTTTCAATCCATTCACAGATAAATTAGACTTTTATGCTGCCTCCTCTGGAGGGACAGTAACTAGTGTTTCCGGAACTGCCAACCAAGTTTTGGTTACTAACGGAACAAGTACGGCAGTCATTTCATTGATTGGACCCTATACCCCGACTACATACACCCAAAATGGGGTGTTATATGGAAATGGCACAAGCTCCATTCAAGCAACGGCAGCCGGTACGAATGGACAAGTATTAACGGCTACGACAGGATCAGCGCCTACATGGGCTAGTCCTGCAACTTCCGGGACCGTTACAAGCGTTTCAGGGACAGCAAATCAGGTAAACGTTGCAACAGGAACAACTACTCCGGTTATCTCTCTAATAGGCCCCTATACTCCCGCTACTTATTCTGCTCATGGATTACTCGTGGGGGAAGGCACAGGCTCCATTGTGGCATTAGCAACAGGAACAGCCGGGCAAATTCTGCAATCCGGAGGAGCTACCGGAGATCCAGCTTATAGCACTACAACTTACCCGACTACGAATGCAATCAATACTATTTTATACGCTTCCGCAGCAAATACAATGTCCGCTTTAGCAACTGCAAATGACGGAGTATTAGTCACAAGTTCTTCGGGAGTTCCTTCTATAGACGCGACAAATTTTCATGTATTATCAACAGGTCTACAATTAAAGGGTAACAATACTAATGCAGCTCCTCCGGCAGGTTTCATCGGCGAACAAATTAGCTCAGTAGTCAATTCCGGTGCAGCCGTTTCTTTAACAAGTAGTGTTGCTGCAAATCTTACAAGCATCACTTTGACCGCTGGGATTTGGAATATAAGTTTCGTCGCGGAATTTAGTGGTGGTACGGCTATTACAGAAAGAGACTTGGCAATTGGTCTTACATCGGCTTCGTTTACTGGCACAGTCATAGGCGATAGCCGATTTAATTCAACAGGGTCTAATGGTTCATTCCTAGGTGTAATTCCTGATTATAGATTGAATGTAACGGCAACTCCAATTGTATATGCTGTTGTTGTTTCGACCTATACCGGAGGAAGCGAAGTAGTGTTCGGAAGAATATCAGCGACAAGAGTAGGATAAAATGACTGGTTTAATGCCCCCGGGTCCTCTAGCATATAAAGGTCAACTTGTAGTTAGCTATATTCAAAGACCCTTCCCTCCCACAACAGCTTTTAATGATTTTGATGTGCCAACTATTTGGGTTGATCCACTTCATCAAGAAGCTTATATCTTGGTGGCTAAGCCTCAAGGTGTAGCAGAATGGATATTAATTGGAGGCACTCCCGGGGTATTAGCAACTTTAACGGGAAATACCGGAGGTCCAATTACTCCAATGGCTGGCAATATAAATATAGTTGGGGATGGAACATCTATTGTCTTTGCCGGAAATAACTCAACAGCAACCCTCACAGCGAGTGTATCAGGATCAGTGGCAACAACTTACACGGGAAATTCGGGAACAGCTACGCCTTCAGCAAATAATCTTAATGTCGTCACTTCAAATGCTTCGGTGAAATTTGTCGGCTCTGGGTCGACATTAACCCAAAACTTTGGAGTTTCTAACTTAATCCTAGGATCAAATTATACCGGTTCAGGTGGGGAAAATGTAGGGATAGGAACGAATTGTTTACCTGCCTTAACCACAGGGGTTAGCAATTGTTGCCATGGCGCGTTTTCTGGCTTCTCTCTTACTACCGGAGCAAATAACATTGCGATCGGAACTTCTTCTCTATTTCTTTTAACATCAGGTATTCAAAACGTAGCATTAGGCGGGGGAACATTAGACAATCTCCTTACAGGAAGTTATAATATAGCGATTGGATCGGCTGCAAATACAATTTCCGGAGTGAGTTACACTTCTTCAGAATCTAGTAATATAGTGATTGGAAATGCAGGCGTAACAGGAGAATCGAACACAATTAGAATTGGTACACAAGGATCCGGAAATGCAGAACAAAATACGTGCTATGTAGCCGGGGTGGCAGGTGTTGCCACGACAAATAGTCAGGTTGTCACTGTCAATACTGCAACAGGACAGCTAGGATCAACTCCCATGGCGTCAAGTGGGGCTTGGGTTAAAATCCAAACTCAAACAGCTGCTAATTCACCAACTCTAGATTTTACAACGGGTATTTCGGCCACTTATACTTCTTATGTATTTATTTTAAGCGATGTTTTGCCAACAGCATTTAATGTACAATTAGAAGCTCTTATCTCGACAAATGGTGGTACAAGTTATTTGACTTCTGGGTATCAATCCGGTCAATTAGCAGCATCTTATAATAGCAACGTTTGGGCAAATAATAATGGTACAACAGCAATTTTTGTTTCAGGTGGAAATGTAAATACCTCGGGATCTGGAGTTTCTGGAAATGTGAATTTTTATAACATTACAACTGCCAGTCCACCTGCTTGTCTAGGACTTCTTTATTGGAATAATGGGACTACAAACTTAAACCAAATAGTAGCAAGTAATACAACGACTGCGGGCGTCAATGCATTTAGATGGCTCTTTGGTAGTGGAAATATTGCTTCCGGCACAATTTCACTATATGGGATTCTACCTTAATGAAAAATCCTATCAGCGAACTATGCGCGCCAACTCTCATCTTGAATAAACAAGGCAAAAAGAAGTTTCTATGGGGCGGTTTTAACATGCAACTTTATAGAAAGTGCATGAACTGGTAAAAAAGTTCCCCGTGGAAAAAGAAATAAAAAACTTTTAATCCAAGGATCTTTATGAGAAGAAATTTCATGCCGACTTTAAGTCTTATTTCTGTCCTTTTATTTATGTCTAGCTGTTCTTTCCTTGCATCTCACCCCGAGCAACTTGGAATCATTGAAAAAGAAGCTTTCGAGTTAAGCGAAATATTGATTGAAACTGAGTTTCAAAAGGAGTTTCGCAAATGATCACCGCTTTTCAAATTCCTCCCGATGAAGATGCTATGATAGGCGTTTCACTCGTTCTTTGTATGTTGCTTACTTGTCTTTATTTTTGTGGTATCTAATTCATATTTAATAAATTTATCAAATAATTCATGCCAATTTTGAATGAAATTATATGATTTAGCCTTATGACATAAATAAACAAGCATGCATTGTGATACTACATAATCGTCAAAAGTTGGTGTATCTCTCTCGATGATCATGTTATAAGCTTTAGGGTAGTTTTCCTCTGCAATATTCTGCCAAATGTAATAATCTTTAGGATCTTCAATTTGAGCAAATAAAGCAACCGGAGTTAATAGAACCCACCACAGAAAAGATAAAAACTTCATAAAAGGCCCTCCAAGGCCCGATCTTTAGTTTAACGCATAGAAACTACTCTTTTGCGTTTTAATGGCTCCAATTAAAGATTTGAGGCCTTAGATTTGAAAAGTAGAGGTATGGCCCGTATGCCATACCCCCGTTTAGGCTTGTGGGGGCAAAAATTAAAAACTCCCCACCACTCCTAAGATTCTGTCATGAAAATTTATAGTCCGTCTACTGAAATTTTGTTCTTTCTAAGTAAACTTAATGCCTGTTCTTTAAATCCTTTTTCACTAAAAGATAAGTGAGGAGGATACATAGCACCATTATTTATTTCAAGATAATTTGTTCCTATAGTCACCACTTTGTCGTTCTTGAATTTTTCTTTAAGCTTTTCTATAAAATCATCTTCGCTTTTTACGCCGTTGGATGTCTTATTTTTTGCTCTCTTTTGTTTTTCAATGCGATCAATATTATTCAATAATCCACTCGGGGATTCTATAGTTAAACTCCAAAAAGGATCATCAAACACCCAGTCGATTATAGTTTTTATTTCTGTGGGCGTTCTAAGTTTCAATAGTTTTTTGGTGTTTTTGATCCATACGGGAGTAATAGTCTTGGTAAAATTAGGGGACTGCTCCATAATCTTGCCCATCAAATAATCACACACCTTTTTAGGTAATTCATCTAAAGAAGAATTATTTTGGGGGTTTGGGGGCGGAGCCACCAATTCTTCTTTTTTTTCTATTTTTTTTATTTCTATATCTTCTCTTTCTATACTACTATCTATTATGGTAGAAGAATTTTTCCACCCCCCTGGAAATTTTTTTCCACCCCCCTGGAAATCAGTTACTCTTCGTAAACTTTTTTTGATTCCCACAGAGAGAAAGATATGTCTTTGCCAATTTATCCCATGTTTTGTTGTCTGAATTTCCAGATATCCAAGTGAGCTTAATTTTGATAAAAGTGATGATACTGTTTTTTCGCAACAATCCATCAAATTTGCCAAATAACCATTAGTTGCATAGCAATAACCATGAGCCCTTGTCAGTCCTTTTACAAAAGCAAAAAGTCGAATGGCGGAAGAATCTAATTCCTTGTCCATAAACATGACCATGGGGATTGATATTTCAAAACCGAAGTCATTAGGATTAATTTCTTTATTCATTAGATCCCCCCTCGACTTTAACCAATTTTCCTTCTTTTAAAAGATCATTTATTATTTTATAGAATTTTTTTTCTTTTATAAAAGGAAACATCAAATGGATTTTCTCCGATTCATAAATATGAAAGGCTCGATCAATATTACTTAGAATAATGGCTTTTTCAAAGCCATAAACTTCAATTTCATCGGAATTTATCACTAAATTTTTGTAATAGGCTGAGGATCTATGGACATGAAAAGTCATTTTAAATTTCCTGTTGTTTTTGGATCATTGACCCTAGGAAATTCGACTTTCTTCAGATTTTTTTCACTTTTTATTGCGATTGATGTTGCAATAAATTCGAGATGGTGTATAATAAAACCATCCTTTAGTGATAAGTATCTTGGGAAGGCTAGTTCCTAAGTCTTTTGCCCTCAATTGGCACATACCGATTGAGGGTTCTTTTTTTAATCCTTTTTTTTAAATTGAGTTCACATTACCTCAAGAATGTTTTTATTGCTAGAAATTTCGGCTTGTGCTATTTTTTTTCCTTAAAACCGGAGGTAAAAATGCATAATTTAACATTATTCGATAAAGTGTCCGAACTTAGTGATAAATTTAAAAGTCTGTTCATCCAAAAGAAAAAAGTTGCTTCATTAGAGAATTTCTCTTCAGTCGCTCCATTCGAACACAAAACCTATCTCACTTTAATAAAACGTTGCATGGGGGATGGATTTTTAGGGGAAAAGGAATCGGATTTCCTAAACTATATGCTTGATCGCTATGAAGTGAATTTTCTAGAATGGTCTCATAAGACTAAATGGCTAAAGAAAGAAATGGGAAGAATTGCCGAAGAAAACTACAAGGTTAATAAAGTTGAGCAGATGACATTCAATTTTGATAAGAAGCATCAACAGATTGCATCAAACATTCCAGCTCACATGCTGAATAACCAAAAACAAAACGTCCGGAGAATTTAATGTCACTATTTGAGATTAGCGTTGTAATTTGCCTATTGGCTCTTTGTGTAAACATTTATTTTCAAATGAAGCATCTTCACGAATTAGAAAATCTTTTAAAATTTAGAGATGATTTTTTTAGAGAAGAATTTGAACGATCAAATGACAATCAAATAAGAATGTTGCAAGAAATCGAAAAGCTACGAGGACAATTGATAGAAGGATTCTTTCAGATTTCTAGAGGATTCAGTGATTTTCGAAATCTTAAAGATAAAGAAATACCCACAGAAAAAAAACAGCGAAGCGAAGAACAAAGAAAAGCTGCCTCTGAAAAGAGAAAAGAATGGTGGGAAAAGAAACGTCAGGCGAAAAACTCCACTTCACCTGACGCCTCATAAAACTAGACCGCTATACTCTCAAGTGGTTGGGTTTGTTTAAGCACGTAATTTGAATATGCGTGCTTAAATTTTGGTAAGATGTCCTTATGAAGGATTCCCGGGATTATTTCTTCTACGGTCCTTTCTTTTTTCACAGCACATTCTTTCAAGTACTGATCTAGAAAATCAATGCAAATGGACTCACCAATCAAATGACTTTTTAGAATTTGATAGGGAGTTTCTGGCTCGTAAACATCAAAAACTTTAGGGTCACTCGTTTGATCTAAAGCGATCGATTCTGAATAAATCGGAGGGGAGATTTCTATACTTGTCTGATCTTCTACCTCTAGAGATTCTACATTCATTTCGTCAGCATCATAAGCGATAGCCAAATCAGAAAATAGAATGCGAAACAGATTCCTAACGCATGCAGAATATAGCATTTGTTTTGTGTGTTGTCTCCAATTGTCTTTACCTGTAAGTCCGGCCTGTTTAGCTTCTTCGATGGTATATTCATACTTTAGAGAGTCTCCATTGTCTTTGCGTTGTCCTATGATCACACATTTTTGGGCTGTCATTTCGATAACTTTAATGCTATGCCCTTTTCTCCGGGCTAGGGCTGTCATAAAGTGCGCCCCCATGTTGATTTTCCCCTTAACGATGTAGAAACCACCGTTCAGCGCTACCAATGGATCGATGCCTAATGATTTAGCAGTAAAGAATATGTTGAGGATTGTAGCCTCATTATAATCTGTTCCGTACTTCCCGGACTTAACGGCAATAGCTGCCATGGTCTTTAATTGGGTCATATCTTGTTCCGGTGTTTGATATCTTACTAGTGATGTCATAGTGTTACCTAATCCTTAATTTTGTTGTTGTTTCTTGTGTTATTGTTATTCCGGGAATCTCTAAGACTCCCATTTTTACCGCTTCTTCTACCTTATCCATGTCTACCATTAGATACTTCAAAGGTACTTTGCTTATATCTTCTACAATGAACTTATTGACCGTCTTTGAAACTGTCATAGCCCCTTCTCCTCTAACGGACTTTTCCATAACAGGAATGTAGAGCTCTCCTTCCGCATCGAACATAGAAGCTATCTCTTTTAGCTTCTCGTCTTCTTTTTGTTTTTGTTGTTCTAGTACTTTAATGTAACTATTTGTCTTTACATTGGCAATCTCAATCACTTGATCTAAGGAATCAGTTAACTGTTTTGCCTTATCGTTAATCTTGGCCGTTTCCTTTCGTAATGGCTCTGTCATTTCCTTGCGCTTAGTATCGATGATCTTCTTCCATTCACGAGCTTTAGAGTACAAAGAAGTGATCTCGTCATAGCTTTGCTTATCTGAAACTATTAGATTCTTCGCTAAGGATAAAGTGCCATGGATTATCTCCATGACAGCTAAGGGATTCTCAAATTTAGTAACCGATGACATCGTATTCCCTCCCTTCATCTTCGTAGTATTCTGGTTCCGGTAACTCAAATGTTTCATCACAATCCTCACAGTAGAATTGTGAACATTCTAATTTAATAAATTCGTTGCAGCAAGGGCAGTTAATTTCCACCACTTCTTTCACATAAGGTTCTAGCAAGTAATCTAACATTTGTCACCATCCTTTTTTACAGATAGGAAGCTTATATCCACTAAACCTAAAGCTTTGCTCAAGTGTTGAAGTAGGATTTTTTCAGCGTCTATTGTGGACTTTAAAGATGATAAATTTTTATCACAACCTAAAAAGTTGTTTACTTGATTATCTATTTCGTCTATGTTGATGTTGATGGTCTGATTTCTCATTTCGGATCTCCTTTTTTTTCTCTCTTGGTTACCCTCTATTAGATTCGCAGTCTAGTAGAGGGGTTTTTATTGTTGATAGCTCTATATTATCGGAAAGGATAATTTACCACAATCACTTTCTTCTCTTTTTCTTCTTTTTCTTTATTTTGCCAGAATTCATCTACGGCAAGTAGTGCTCTATTCATAGTATTTTGATCAAACTTGTACTGAAAAACTTGCGGGACATCTCCTTTCTTGTCTAGTTTTACAAATAGATAAGTGTTAGCGATACTCTTACCCTCTGACTTGATTAAGTAAGCGTATAAGTGCGCCTGAAGTGTCCAAGACAACTTAGATTCAATAGCAGATGTCTTGAAGTCCACAAGTACCGGCAATGTATCTCCGGGCGGAAGTATCAAGCTATCTATCTGTCCCGTTAACCTTTTCTCTTTGTTGTAGTACCTTTGCTCGGAAGCAATGAACTTTACCTCAAGATAGTTACGCCAAATTTGGTAACTTCGAAAGTATCCTCGTTCATCGTCTTTTAAAATAGGGCATTCGCCCTCGATGTCGTCCGCAATAGCCATGTGTACATTAGTACCTATTCTTTGCTTATTTTTTAATACTTCGGGGTCAATATGGGAAAAGTCCGCAAATGGCTGCAAAACTTCTGTCACTCTCGCATATAAAATGCCTTGATGTTCTTTCATTTTAAAAACTCCTTTTTTTCATGTTGACTTTATCATGGGTCTTAATTATCGTAAAAGAGAAAAAACACAAAAAAGAGGAGAATATGAACTTAAAAGAGTTTTTGATTAAAAATAGCATGGACATTCAGCAATTTTCTATAGAAAGCGGAGTTCCTGCCCCTTCACTTTATAAAATCATTAGCGGTGATAGAAAAGCCAGTCTAAAAAATGCTTTGAAAATAGAAAAAGCCACTTCTAATCATGTAACAGTTGAGGAGTTGTATGGAACAGAAGGAGGTTAGTTTTAAAGGGCTTAGCCAATGTGCTAGATACGGTAAAGTTTCCCGGAATAGTATCTATCTTGCTATCAAAAGAAAGACTCTTAAAGCCACTAAAAAGGGAAGAAATTGGATTATTTTAAAGAGCGATTACGATGAATATAGGACTTACAAATACAACTATCAGACAAAAAAAGTACAAGGAGAAATGGTCTTTGATCATTCACAGGGACACTTTAGCATTCAACAGGTTTCCCAAGTGATTAGCCATTGTCTTAAGAAACATTACCCAGTTCAGAGAATCTATTACCTACTAAGAAAAGGTACACTAAAAGGTATTCGAAAAGGTAATTGCTGGGTGATAAAAAAAGAAGACGCTACATATCTTTTACACGAGGAGTTAGCTAAGAATGAGTGAAAATGAACAAGTAAACATCGATAACGTTCTTCTTCTTCTTAGTGAATTTGCAAATCGTATCCAAAGATTCCGCAGATTCCATAACACAAACGATACTGAAATCACTTTTGCTTTTTGCAGTGGTGTATTTAGCATGATGGAAATAAACGATTTAGGACTTAAGGAAGCGATCGAGTTTTTCGAAAGAAGTTACGTTCTCTATATCCAGGAAAAAGATTCACAGGAGATTGAAGAATAAAAATGATATGAAGTAAAATTTTTCTTCCCAAAAAATCTGAACTTCTATATTTCTTGGCATTAATTTAAAAAGGAATATAGATGTTTCAGTTTGAGATCTTAGGTAATCCTATACCACAGAAACAAACACGCTACTGTAATAAGAATGGAAAATCATGGATGTTCGATCCATCCCAAAAAGACAAAGAACGCATTCAATGGAATATTAAACCATTCGCCCCCACGGAGCCTTTACTTGGTCCAGTAGAACTTACGATCGCTTTCTTCATGCCCATTCCTAAATCTGCTTCAAAAGCTTTACGCCTTCAAATGCTTAATCGAGTTGTCTTACCTAACAAGAAACCAGATGAAGACAATCTAGCTTATCTCGTTACTAATGCATTAAAACGGATTGTTTACGAAGATGACAAACAGATTTGCGCTAAGCACGTATACAAGTTTTATAGTGATAAACCGAGAACGGTGATTCAAGTTAGAGCCATTCAAGAATGTAAAGCCATGGGGTATCAGGATGCGAGTGATTTTTGATAAAGACGTAGAGTTTTCAGACTTTATCGAGATTATCTTAACTCAAGATGAGCTAGATAAGCTCTTAGATAATGGAGTGACAAAAGATTTCAAAACGGATTTTGAAGGTAATAAAGATTTAAACATTTCAATATATGTCGGCGACGACGAGGATTAAGGATTGCAATGAGCAATATGTTTATTATGTATCAAAGAATGACACATTGGACACAAAACCATAAGATTTTCTTTTTTATTGTTTTTTCTATTTCCATCTTTATGATGTATCCCCAATATGTCAATTACTTCATCATAATTGCATTTTTCACATTTATTAATCATATTTTCTTTAATCATTTTTTTTCGGACTGTGGAATATTTTGGAGAAAAAACTTCTCTTTGAGGTTTTTTTACACATTGAATCGAGCAATATTTTCTTTTTTTACAATTGGAATCAAAAAAAATTTTATTGCAATACAAGCAATTGAATTGTTTGCTTCCTTTACCGATTTGAGATCTATGATAGCATATTTTAGAACAATATTTCGCTTTATTTACCCTAGAGGAGATATGTTCAAATTCTTTCCCGCAAAAACCGCAAGGAGCTTTTAATTGAATTCTTTCCGCTTTTGCTTTGCACGATCTAGAACAATATTTGGAAGTCTTTTCCAAATAAGGTTTAACTTTATAAATAACTTTACAATAACAACATAACATAGGTACAGACATGCCACTCCTTAAAGGTAAAAAGAATATAGGAAAAAACATTAAAGAAGAAGAAAAAAATCATCCTAAAAAACAGGCAATTGCTATTGCTTTAAATGTTGCGGGTGAAGGCAAAAAACATTCTAAAAAGAAAGGAAAATAATATGTGCTGTAATAATAAAACACTTCGGGCCAATCCTAAAAATTCTTATGTTATTTGTGGAATTAACAATGATGGCGAAAAAGAAATTATTGTACCTATGAAAAAACCTGAACATATCTTTGGTTTCGGTCACGGAAGGTCAGCGGAAGATTATATGTATGATTTAGCAGATGTGAAAAACTATATTAAAGAAAATCTAATGAATAAATTTAAATCTATTTATATAACTAAAATCATTGAAGGTATTCATATCTCAATGAATTCAATGTATGAGGGTAAATAATGTTAATACGATGGACATTTTTCTTTGAAGAAGGAAACGTTAAAACAGACGTGAAAGAGGAGAAAGAAGATGCGAGAATTTTTGATTTTGTCAACGATTCCTCAAGTAGTGTTTTGCTTTTGCCTGGTGATGGAACGGACCTTTATGTTAATCTTAATCACGTCAAATGCATTGCTAGACAGATAGTTGATGAAGAAGCCGAAAAGAAAGCTCTAGAAGAAGCGCAAAACGCTATCAATAAAGCTGAATTCTCTGACGGACAACCCGAGAAGGTGGCATAATGAAAATAGGGATTGCTTTTATCGATTGGTTGCATTATTATATTGATCTATTCTTGCAATCCCTTTTCCGTATAATTTTAGTGCCAAATTCGAAGGACAGAGACGCCTTTTACACTACATAAGTGTTATTATCAGTCCCGATACATTTGATTTTATATAAAATTACGAGTTCACAATGAAGAAAAAACCTACTTTCAATAAATGCAATGTAACGAGCTTCGATCCAGTTGCTCTTCATCTTAGAGACAACGAAGAAAGACTTCGCTTGCTAGAAATGGAAGTAAAGAAATCACATGTTTATGTAGAAAGATGTATCCGATATGAAGCAGATTCAATTTATAGAAGAAATGAAAGTGATGCTCAAGAACAAATCATTTTTTATCTAAGAAAAAAAATACAAATTCTTACTGAGCAATTAGCTAATGAAAAAGCCAAGTATTGAGCCAAATGACGATTACTTAGAGCTGATACCTTGGCATAGACGCTCGTACATTTCACAAGTAGAAAAAGATAAACTTAATCCCCCACCAAAGGACAAAAAATGTCGGAACAAAAGAAAGAAATTCCACCTACCGAAGTATCCCTAAAGTACATGGCTTGGAACATAAAAGAGATCAGCGAAAACATTAAAAAGATGACGGAGATTCTTAGTGTATTTGTACAAAAAACTCCTCCGTCCGATAATATGCCATTCTAGTTATTAGGGGTGAAATTCCCCTTTTTTACTCTTTCCGCTACTTCTTCCATTTCACTCACTTTTTCTTTAAATCCTTCTATGTCGCCATGAACTAAGTAGGGCATTAATTCACTACTGGTTTTACTTAGATAACACATAATTAAATCGGCCAATAGGGCATTAACTTCGTTTGGCTTAAGCTTGTTTTTGTTCTTTATACATTCAATGTATAGGAATATGTTTTCGTTCATTTAGTTTCCTTCCTTTTTTTGAATAGAGATTCTTCCTTTCTAATCATTTTTCTGAGCTCTTCCAATCTTTCGGAATCACTTAAGGATTTTAAGTGTTTTACAGTTTGAAGAACCTTTTCGCATTCTTCTTTTTTGGTAAGGTTCATTTTTCTTATCCTCTTTTAATGATACATTCTTTCATTCTTAAAGCTAAGCTGGCTGCTCCGTAATGCCATAATTCTTTTTCTTTGTATATATCTTCGCCTGTTTCGATCCATTTGTTAAAATAGCTCATTCCTAATCTAGTATTTATATTGTATTCGTAATCTAACTCAATTAAAATATTTGTAACTGTCATTTTCTTACCCTTTACAGTTGTTTTTGTTGTTTATGCTTACCATTATCGCAAACGATAATTAAAATGTCAATACTAATAATTATTTTAATGATAAAATCACGTATTTACAACAATTAACCTAGGAATAGCTATGGCAAAAGAAACAAAAACAAAGAAAAAATCGCTTCCACAAGTAGTTAAGAAGAAGTTCGGAGGGGTGCAAGAAGGTTCCGGGAGACCACCAACTATTTTAGATGAGAGAATGCTTTATAAACTAGCTCAAAGCATGCTTTCCGTAGAGGCTATAGCTAATATCATGGACACAAGCGCTGATGTAATCTATGCAAGGTATTCCGATACTTTGCACAAGGGAAGAAACGATCGCAGGCACACTTTAGTTCAGGCTATGTGGCAGAAAGGCCTTGAGGAGAAAGACACAAAAATGTTAATTTGGTTGAGCAAACAACATTTGGGTTACAAAGACATACAACCCGAAGAAGCTCAACAGATGCAGTTTAATATTATGGTGAATGAGGTGCCTAAATGAAAAGAAAAATCAATCCGCTTGATGATTCACCAATACATTTTATTAGGCACAGCAAATTATCAACACAAGGACCAATGGACACATTAAAAAAGCACATAGACACAATAATCATTCTCGGAGCTTTTGCGAGCTCTGTGCTATGGATGAATACGAAATTCAATGACATTGATCATAGATTCAATGAACTTGAGAAAGAGATTGCCGTGGTTAAGACAGTCTTAATTATGAGAGATATTATGCCAAGGGAATTGGCGAAGGATCATGAATGAGCCTACTCACAATTCTTAAAGAATCCGAATGCTCATGCGATGAATGTAAAAGCATGTGTAGACGCCCTTGTTGGGGAACACCTAATGAGATAAGGAAGATCATTGATGCGGGGTTTGGCGATAGGTTGATGGTGGACTACTGGTGTAATACAATGTTTGATGACATTGAGATTCTTTGCGGAGCTTTAAAGGGTTACGAGGGAAAGGCAGCCCCTTTCATTCCTGTTAGCGATAGTGGTTGTTCTTTCTTTAAGAATGGCTTGTGCGAGTTACATGATGAGAAGCTAAAGCCATGCGAAGGTAGATTAAGCGTTTGCACAAGCAATGGGGATGACATAGATGGACTACACAAAGAAGTAGCTATGATGTGGGATAGTGAAGAGGGTAGAGAATTAGTAAAAGGATGGAGAGATAAATATGAACGAAGATGAAGCAATAAAAAGAATAAAAGAGATTGAAGATAGCGGAGTTATAGAAGAATTTAGAGATTTAGTAATGGCAATATCTCTTAAGCATAAAATTCACTTTAGTGAAATGATTGCTGTAATGCTTCAATCATACATTGATGGTATTTTAATACTAGGTTTTGATGAGGCATGGGTTGATAGAGCATTGATAAACATAAAGGAAACTTGGAAGGAAAGTTATGAAAGAAAGAACAACTGAGGAAAAGGAAATGATATTTGAATTATTTAAAGAGGAGATTATGTGTTTTTCTCTTAAACAACGCTTGAATATCAAAGAAGGTATGGAATTTAGTGTTAATCTATTCCTTCAAACCGCTGTGATGTGCTTCAAAAGTAAAGAAGATTTTGCAGGGTTGTTGGATGAATTAAAGCATAATTTTAATGATAGATACGATAACCGAGAAAAGTATGAGGGGATAGATTAGATGAGTGGTGCAGTAACAAGTAAACCTTTAGTAATTCCGGCATTCGTGCTCTGTCACAAATGCAACGAGCCTACGAGGGCAAGTAAAGAGC
>Ga0182030_10002463_pt1 | contig 39223 bp, 27 predicted proteins | sample 812S3MmetaG_FD_121299 | JGI IMG/M metagenome (GOLD analysis project Ga0182030, IMG submission 121299) | Permafrost microbial communities from Stordalen Mire, Sweden - 812S3M metaG (Illumina Assembly) | ecosystem: Environmental > Terrestrial > Soil > Wetlands > Permafrost | place: Sweden...
GGGGCTGGCCGGCTGGCGTCGTTGCGCCTCGGTCACAGATTTCTCCCGAATATGCTCCCTCGTTGCGCCTCGCCATCCAGCCAGCCGCGCTCGCAATCCGCCCGTCGGCCTATTTTTGAGACACGCTCGTACCCTTTCTTTGTTCTTTTCTTGTGCTTCACCTCCGGAAGCCGCAATCTCCTAATAATCACCTCCACCCCACTTGGAAAGTCACGTGGAAAACAGCATGGGCCGAAAGTCGCATTTACGCTTGGCGGGAATCCCATAGTATGAGGGCATAAGACTGTGAGGATGGCATTCTCTTTCCAGATGGTTCGCCGCTTCCGCAGTATCGCGGCGCCCGCCGCTGGTGCCGCCCTCGGCGCCTGGGTCCCCCGCCAGTTCGGTTTGGCAAACCCGACCAAGGCGCCGCCGTAGAACCTATCGCCGCCCGCCCCTCCTCCCCTCCAAACAAAACACAACTCTCAACTCCACCCCGATCCCTATGGCTACGCACCCCTCCAAACCCTCAAGCACCAACCTTCTGGCAGGGTGGGCGATCATCGTTCTGCTCGGACTCCTGGCCCGCGTGGACAGCGCCTCGGCAGGCGTCACCACGATCACCTTCGAGGACCCGCCGGTTGGCCTGCTGGCCCCGGGCTTTTATTCCGGGCTGACCTTTTCGACCGATGCGGCGGCCATGAGCCCGCAGGTGCAGGCCGCCGCCGGCAACCAGTTCCTGCAACTCACGGAACCGCTCTACCTCACCTTCGCCAGCCCGCAACAGCGCGTGAAGTTCTTCGCCGGCCTGCCCGTCGGGTACGCCTCCTCCCCCGTCACCTTGACCGCCTACACCAGCACGGATCCCGCAAGCGCGCCCGTCGCCTCTGTCAGCCTGCTGATCACCAGCGCCGCGATCAGCACACCCCTGGAGGTCCAGCGCATGTTCTCGGCGGACATCGTCATGGTCAAGATCGACACCACCGCCCTGACCGTGGACAACCTCGAATTCGAGTCCGGCAACCCGCTGACGACGCAGACGTTGATCAACTTCGACAACCCGGAGCTGCTGGGCCAGCAACTCAGCACTCAATACTTCGGCGTCAGCTTCGCCACCAGTTTGGCCAACACCGCTTTCATCCAGGCGCATAGCGACACCATCTCGCCGCCCTATGTCGCCGCCACCACCACGGGCGAGCTGGACAACCCCGGGTTGCTGGCGTTCTGGTTAAACCCGGCCCAGGCGGCCGTCCGGGTACGGGTGGGTAATCCCACCACGGGCAGTCTCACCGCGACTTTGCGCGCCTATTCCGCCGCTTACGAGTTCGGGAGCTATTATGTCTATACCCTGCTCGGCACCTCGCAGGTCACCTTCTCCGGGCTCAGCCCGATCACCAACATCGTCGAGGTGGACACCTGGCCTTCCTCCTACATCAATTACGTCGAGGTGGAATACTCGAACAACCAATGGGAGATGATCGACAACCTGGAGTTCGCGCCCAACAACCCCAACCCGCATCCGGACACCACTCCGCCGGTGATTACCTCCTTCACGGTAAATGGCCAGACCGGCCTGGTGAACCTCTGGCGCCAGGACCCCACCTACGTCGGCGCCGCCACGAACATCACTGTGGCCGGCACCGCCACGGACGACACGGGCGTGCGCGGCCTGATCGTCTGCGTGCAGAACGTCGCCTCCTCCACCATCGTTTCCAACAGTGTGTCCCCCACCGGTGCCGGCACCAGTGTGTCGTTCACCAACGGCGCGGTTCTGGTTACCCCCGGCACGAATCTGGTGTGGGCCCTGGCGATTGACACCTCTGGCAACGTCTCCGCCCCCAGCCCAGTCATCACGGTGGTGGATGATTTCCCGGCCACCGCCGCATACTCGTTCTCCCCGCTCTCCGGGAACGGGGGCCTGGTCATCCGCGAATACGGGGCTCTGCGCCCGCCAGACGATTGGCCGATCGAGCTGCCGCCCGCGGGCCAGACGATCACGGTCACGGGAACCAATCTCCATTCCCAGGTCCAGATCTGGTTCAGTGGGATCACCACGGGTTACACGCCGGTAAGCCCCACCACGGTGGCTGCCGATGGTTCCTCGGCTGCCTATGCGGTCCCCAACGAGGTTTTCACCGGCCTTTTCGGCACCAGCTTCCCCATGATCCTGATGGACATGTGGCCCGGCGACGAGCACGAAATCCCCCCGGCAGCCACCTATAATGTGGTGCCGCCCACGCTCCCCTTCCCGATGCTCTACGGGTTCAACTTCCCCAATCGCCCCGACGGCGCGGACTTCAACGAGTTTGCCTCGGCGCTGGATGGGGATTCTTATGTCTTCTCGCTCATTCCCAACCCCCTCGACCTGATCTACTTTCCCGTCTTTCTGGGCATCCTGAACTTGGGCACGCCCGGGTCCTGCTTCGGCATGGCGGCCACCTGCCGGCTTTACGCCAACTACACCGAGGGGTTTTACTCCGGCGATTTCGTGGACTTTGGCTATCCCACCGGCGTGTTCTATCCCATTGGCCTGGCGGCGCCGTCCTCGGTGGGCGGTCAGTACCACGATGGTGCCCCTCCCTACCCCATCAATCTCTGGGGTGAGGTCCGCGCGAATCACGGCATCCAGCTCAGCGCCCAGGTCTTCGAGCGCTTCCTTGGCCAGTGTTTTCCTGACGATCCGGTCGCGCGGCTCGCCGAGGTGGCTGCCAATCCGGCCAACTACATCATCAGCATGATGGACGGCGGTGACGGCCACGCGGTCGCCCCCTACGCCGTCGTCGGCAACCGCATTTACGTGGTGGATTCGAATGCCCCGTACGACTGGTCTGATCCCACTTCCTTCCTCTCCGCCGCCGCCACGAATTCCTACATCGAAGTGAACACCGCCGCCAACAGCTTCACCTACGCGCCGCAGGGCTGGACCAACATCACCGGGCTCTACACCTACCCGGTCTCGATCTTCACCACCTCGCGGGGTCTTCCCCTGGACCCGCTGGCCTGGATTGAGGCCGCGGTTTGCGGCGGTGCCGACCCGCTCGTTTCCACCCCGGATGGCACCAAATCCTGGGGCTGGAAGGCCGATGGCACCATGGTCACCAACCTGCCGGGCGCGGCCACCTTCGCGCTCGGCAGCGGCGGCGGCCCCGCGCACCAGGTTTTGCTGGCCGTGCCCACCAATTACGCGGCGCTGAATATCGTGGCCAATGTCCGCACCAACAGCCCTTATACCTTTCTCGCCGGCAACGCCGGCCAGGTTCTGCAATGCCAGGCCCTCGACGCCGCTCCCGGCCAAACCGCCCTCCTCAGCCTGGCCACGCTCAACGGCCAACCCCTCGCCTTCAGCTATAAGGCGCCGGCCGACGGCGTCCGTTGCGTCCCCAAGCTCGGAATTCGCGGTCCCAGCGTGGATGCCGTCTTCCAAATCGGCGGCCTCACCCTCCCCGCCGGCGGCGGCTTCCAGGTCAGCTTCACCCCGAACCCCCAGGCGGTGCTGCTCCAAAACCTCAGCCCGGGCACGCTTCACCCCCTGCTGGTTTACACCAGCACTGACGACCCCACCAACGGCACCTCGCTCGCCTTCGGGCCCTTTGACCTGCCGGCCGGTTCGACCTATCGCCTCACGGTCGCTTACTCACCCCTCGTCCCCTTGTTGACCGTCGACCTCCTCGACCCCGCCTCGAACAACTACAAGACCATCGCTGTTCTCAACGGTTTCGACACACGAACGCGCTTCAATCCCGGACCCGATTGCAACCAGAACGGCACCCTCGACGCGATTGACATCGCGCTCGGCACCAGCCTCGACCTGAATGGCGATGGCGTCCCTGACGAGTGCCAGGTCCCGCACCCGGTTATTAAGAACGTGGGCATCAACCCGAATGGCCAGTTTAACTTCCAGGTCATCGGCCAACCCGGATTTGGCTACATCGTGGAATCCAGCCCGGATTTGAAGAACTGGACGCCGGTCTACACCAACCAAGCCTCCGCCAACGGAATCATGCCCTTCGCGGACCCCACCCAGGGCAAGTCCGTCCCAGCCAACTTCTACCGCGCCCGACAGGCCCAATAACGGAACCTGTTCTGGCGCAATCTCCTCCCCATGGTTAGCGGCGTCTTGGCAAGACGCCGCTAACCTCCTCCTCCGCCGCTCCCCATCAAATGCGTAGCGGCGTCTTGGCAAAACGCCGCTGATCTCCTCCGCCGACGCACCTCGCAACCGTGACCGCCAACTAACCTCGGACACCCAGCCGAAACAAATGCGGCGCTTTCACACGACTTGTCCTTGCCCACATCTCCGGTGTCCGCGGTTGGTCCATCCTGGCCGCATGACATAGGGACAGCACGGGAGCTGCACAACGTGTCGAGCGGCGCTCCGCGGTGTAGGACGTGTCGCGGCACCCGACCGTGGACCGAGGTCCACGGTTACCCTCAGATCACCGCTAAGCGGTGGGCCAAATTCGCAGCGCCGCGGCGGCCGCGGATCGTTCGCCGGTGACGGGCTCGTGAAAGTCCGCCATCGCGTAGCGATGATCGATGGTAGCCGTGGGCCTCGGCCCACGGTGGTGGGCGCAAAACGGGGGCGCGTCGCGTAGCGACGCTCGAACCACAGATCAAGTGATTGTGCAAGAGCAGTTTACACACTCCTGCCGGGTCGGCTCGTCGCGCCCAACATGTGGGCGAAGACGAGCTCTGACAAGACACCGCTGCGCAATAAGGCTGGACTGCGCCCCTGGGGTGGGACCGCGACGATTGCATCTCGTGCCCGGAAGGGCGACCACCCGCCGCCGCGGGAGCGCTGGGTCCAGTCGGCCGGCTGCGTTGGTGAAGAAGAGCCTCACGCGAAGGCGCGGAGACGCGAAGCTGGGAATGGACCGGCCCCGCGCTCTCCGTCCTTCGCGCCTTCGCGTCTTCGCGTGAGTCCCGCGTCGGCCAGGGGCCTCCGCCCGCCCCGCCCGCCGCCTGCTCGCGCTTGCCACACCCCCGTCAGCGCCCTACGCTCACCCACGGAACCAACGCAAGCGCCGCGACCCGCAACTCGCAACCCCCAAACGAACATGCCAACCACCCGCCTCACCTGCCCCGGCCGCCTGACCACCTGGCTTCTCCTCCCCCTGCTCGCGGGCCTCGGCTGTGGCAGCCTTCCGAAATTCACGGTCCAGATCGATTCAGACCCTCGGGGCGCGCGGATCGAAGTCAACAACGACTATGTCGGCGAGACGCCCACTGCATACAAGATCTCGGGCAACGGGGACAGGAGCTTCAACGGCAACTGGGTGCAGGGCAGCATGATCGAGTTTGTCGCGACGCCCCCCCCGGGACGGACGAACCTGTTCGTGGTCAGGAAGACCTTCCGCCCCAGCGCCTTTTTCCAACAGGGTGACCATATCCCCGAGAAAATGTTCTTCGACCTCACCCGGAAGCCGGAGGGTCTTTTGATCGAAGCCCCGGCTGCCCAGAGACCCTGACACGCCCACCCCATGAACCACCTAAACCGCGGTATCCTCCTCGCCATCGCCACCCTCCTCCTCACCGTCAGCGTTCATCGCCTGTGGGCCGCTCCGCAGGCAGCCGAGGGTTCTCGGAAGTTCGAGTATGCCACCATCCGATGGGGCGGCCGTGACAACACCCACGTCGTCCGTCCCAGCGGCGAGGTCGAGTTTGTCGCTTCGCAACTTGGCAAGCTGAATAAGCCGAGTCGCACCGATGATCGGTCGTTCTACATGAACGTCGTGATGAACGCCCTGGCCCGGGAAGGCTACGAGTTCGCCGGCATGAGCAACGACGACATTGTGATGAAACGCGCCACCGGCCGGTAACCAGTTTTGCCGCCCGCCCTTCCGGGCGGCAACCGGCGCTGGCTTTTGGAGGTCCGGATCCCGTCGAGCCTCCGACAGTGCCAGTGATTTTGCTTCCCCCACGGTGTTCTCGATGCGCGAGTTGAGGGTGGGGGAGCAGTAGGCCAGTGTGATCTCCCCCGGCAGCGCGGTTTGCTACCGCGGCAGTCGAAGAGCCACGGACGCCCAGCCGAAACAAATGCGGCGCTTTCACAAGACGCCGCTACGCAATCGTGGGTGAACACGCTCCCGGACGGAAGGCCGCAACGATTCCATTCGGTGCTCGCAACGACCTCCACGCTCCCTTCGGCGGTGACGAAGCAGGGCCGGCACCAGGCGAAGCAGGACGGACCGACGCGGCAACGGGTAACAAGAAAGGAATCAGTGCTTGTCGCACCCCCCGCTCCGTCGTAATCTCGCCCCCACTGCTATGGGACCCAGAGGATTATTGCGATCACTGGAAGCCGATGAACGCCGCCGCCAGCGGGAGGCACAGCGGCAGCACCGAGAGTTAGATCGCCGCCGGAAAGAGCAGGCCAAGCTCTCCGAGATTGAACGGGCGCGGCTCGAAGTGGAAACCTACCTGAACCGCGTGGACGTCCTCCAGACGGTTCATCGGGAGCAAGGCCCGGTCTGGGATTGGGCCGCATTGGCGGGGGCGCTGGCTCCTCCTCCCCCGCGGAAAGGACACCACCGCGAATCGCAGGCGAGACGGCGGGCACTCGTTCTCCCTCCGGAGGCGCAGGAGGCCGCACAGGCTGCCATAAAGGAAGCCCAGTTGGAGGACGAGCGCCTGTTCCAAGAGGCGTCAAAGGCTCATGTTGAACAGGCAGCCGAGTGGGAAAAGGCCACGCGGTTCGCCCGGCGCGTCCTTGCCCGGGAGCACAAGGCGTTCATTGAGGCCCTCATCGAGTTCAGCCCGCTGGGGGAGATTTCTGAGGTCGGCTCCCTGATGCACTTCACCGTCGAGAACACAAAGCTCATTCGTTGCGAACTCAAGGTGAACGGAAGCCAGGCAATTCCCTCCGAGGTCAAGTCCCTCTCGGCGACGGAAAAAGTATCGGTCAAGGCTATGCCTAAGGCGCGCTTCCACGAGATGTACCAGGACTACGTCTGTGGGTGCATGCTGCGCGTGGTTCGCGAGGTCTTCGCCATGTTGTCGGTTGATGCTGTGCTGATCACGGCCTCCGCGGACATCCTGGATACACGAACCGGCCTTACATCGGAACAGCCAGTTTTGTCGGCTTTTATGCCCCGGGCGGTCGTCGCCACACTGGATTTTGAGAAGCTCGATCCGTCTGATGCCATGGAGAACTTCCTGCATCGGGGCAATTTCAAGGCCTCTCGGAAAGCTGGCGCATTCCAACCGATCGCCCCGCTTACACCCGCCGACCTGCCTCAGGTCGACATCCAGGAACTGCGCGTCGCGGACGTCGTTGCCGCTTGCAGAGCAATGCGCGAGGGGCTCCAGGCGAAGCTTGCTGCATTAAGGCCTGCACTCGCGCCTGGTTCGGAGGCCAACACTATCACATGACGATCTTGTTCGCCATCATAGCGCTCGCCTGCTTTGCCATCCTCATAGTGGTGCTGGTTAGCAACAAAAAGCTCGAGCAAAAGGTCGCTGCCGAAAAGCAAGAGACGGAAAGGCTGCGCCAATATTTTGAATCAGAAAAGACGCGCATTTTCAGCGAATCGCAAGCGTCTCTGGCGGAGGCTCAGCGGTCGCTCGATCAGCAGTCAGAGGACTTGAAGCAAGAAGCCGAGGTCACACGGCAGCACTACGAGGCTGAGGCTCGCAAGTCCCATGAGGTCGCGGAAGCCCTTCTCGCGCAGACGATTAAAGACTTGGAACCCCTCCGCAAGTATGAGCATCTGGGCGATGCTGAAGCAGCAGCCCAGCGCCAGCTCGCCGAGGCAATGGAGGAGGCGGCCGCACTACGCACCGAAGCACACTCCCTCTTGGAGGCCTCCCGGTCGGCGGCGGCCAACGAGCGTGCGTCCGCCCCCCTGAGGGCAAGAGATATCCATGAGCAGGCTGACGCGCGGCTAAACCAGGCCATTCGTGATGCAGGCCGCATCATCGCCCAGGCGGAAAAGCGGGCCCAGGAGATTGGCGGCGAGGCTTATGCAGCCCTTCGTGACACGCAGATGCTCGAGCAGGCCGCCGCAGCGATGCGCAACATCATCGAAGGCTACGGAGACCGCTATCTTGTCCCCACGCACAGCCTCCTCGACGACCTGGCCGCGGCGTATGGCTATGATGCAGCCGGGCAATCCCTTGCCTCCGCACGGGAGCAATCCAAACGCATGGTCGAACAAGGCGAGGCCGCCGCGTGCGATTACGTCGAGGCAAACCGGCGCAATACCGCGATCCAGTTTGTGATTCACGCCTTTAACGGCAGCGTGGATGCCACCCTCAGCCGCGTGAAGGCTGACAATTACGGAATCCTCGAGCAGCGAATCAAGGACTGCTACAGCATCGTCAACCGAGACGGCAGCGCGTTCAGAAATGCGCGCATTCTGCCTGCCTATCTAGACGCCAGGCTCGCGGAGTTGAAATGGGCCGTGGTCACGCAGGAACTGGCGCAACGAGACCGGGAGGAACAGCGGTTCCTCAGAGAGCAAGAGCGCGACCGAGCCAAAGCGGAGGAAGAGCGCCTCAGGAAGCTCGTGCAGGCAGAGAAGGAAAAAGACATCATGAGCGCGGCCGTTGAAGAGGCCGAGAGGCGCTTTGCTGCGGCGTCCGCTGAGCAGAAGGCCGAGTTCAAGAAACAGGTCCTGGAGTTACGCCAGCAGCTCGAAGACGCGACCAGAAGGGAGCTGACCATTGCCCAGCAAACCGTCAAAGGCCGTGTTTACATCATTTCGAACGTTGGGTCCTTCGGTGATGGCGTCTTCAAGATCGGACTTACGCGAAGGGCTGCGGAGGAACGAGTGGATGAACTGAGTAGCGCCAGCGTGCCGTTCGAGTTCGACATTCACGGGGTGATCGAAACAGACAATGCGCCCTTGCTTGAATACAAACTCCACCAGCAGTTCCTCGGCGCGCGGATCAACAAGGTCAATCTGCGCAAGGAGTTCTTCCGCCTAAACTTCAGCCAGATTCGCCAGGGAGTGGAAAAGTTGGAGCTGGGGAGGGACTTCAGCGGAACGGTCACCTGGACGGAGAAGGCGAAGGCGCAGCAGTACTACGATAGCCTTGATATCGACCAGAACCTGGAAAAGAAGGACAAGTGGATCAAGCGCGCAAGCTTATTAGCCGAACGCCGGCAACGCACGCCGCTCCTGGCTTCGAACACGGAAGCCCCCCAGCACCCGGGAACCGGCGAGGAGGAATGAGGTTTACTCCCGGAAACGGCACGTTCTGGTCTCCCCTCTGGGCCATGGCGATCCTCCTTGGCGACATGCTCACGAACGGGGGCGGCTCGTGCTGGGGCTTTCGCCCTGACTCCCTCGGATGGGTCATGACAGGCGTTAAGTGCTGGGGGGACAGCACACTGACCGCAGGCGTGCTGAGCAAGCCCGAGATCGCCGCCAGTGCCATCTCGAGCGAAAGCGTCGCCGTCGAGGCTAATCCCGAATTCCCAAAATGAGCAAGCACACGCCTAATAAATCGCCGAGAGACACAACGCTCGTTGGTCAGACCACGGATTCCCCCACTACTCCCGCAGAACGCCTCGAAAGCATGGGCTTCCGGAACTGCGGTGACTGGCGCCTAGAGGAGGGTCGGCTCAAGTGCGCTTTGGCGGAGCACGCCGCCGCCCGCAATGTCTTGTACGCCTTCCTTTCCGGTGGTTCGGTTCTGTATGTGGGGAAAACCATTCAGTCTTTGCAGCAACGCATGTATGGCTATCAGAATCCTGGCCCCACACAGTCCACGAATATCAAGTCCAACAAGCTCATTCGTGAGGCCCTTGCGTCCGGCGAGACCGTCGAAGTTCACGCGTTGCCAGACAACGGGCTGCTCTATTATGGTGGCTTTCACGTCAACCTGGCGGCTGGCCTCGAAGACAGCCTCGTCGCAAGCCTGAAGCCAGAATGGAACAGAACGGGTAAACAAAGACGCAGACTCTCGAGTTGAGGGCTGACAGTCGTACCCCTCCCCAATGGCCGACACACCGCGCACCCAGCGCGCCTTAATGAAACAGCGGCCGGACCGCCTGGATCCGGTAGAACCGGGCGGGCGCGTTCGAGTCGCTGAGCGTGGCCGAAGTCGCAAGGCCGGCCAGGGGCGGGATCAGCCCCAGGCCGCTGTCCTCCCAGGCGGCGGGCGCCAGTGACTCGGTCTTTTCGAGGACATAGTAACGGGACGGCACGCTGCTCCAGGAGACGCTGGCCAAGACGCCGCCGGGAGAGAACTGGGCGGTGGTGATGCGCAGGAGGCTGTTGGGGCCGTTGGGATTCGTGCCGGCGAGGTAGTCCTGGGCGATGGTAATCCCCTTGCCGGTGGGGTCAGATCCGGCCGGGAGATTCGTGGTGCCGAAGTTGGCGAGCAGCCAGGCAATGGGCAGTCCGTCGGGCGCGGGCGCGCCGGGCGCAACCGAGTCGGTGCGGACCAGCGCGACCGCGTTGCTCAGCGAGATCCAACCGCAGTTGGCGCTCCACACGCTGCCGCTGAGCGCTCCCGTAAGCAGATCCACCCGGGGAGCGCCGGTGCCCTCGAAATTCAGCCAACCGACGTTGGCGCCGTAGGCCAGGCCACGGAGGTTTCCCAGGCCATCCTGATTGACCCCGAAATCCCCGGCGGCCAGATTCCCGTACTGGATGCCGTTGGTCGGCGATCCGTTGCCGAGGTTGATCCAGCCCACGTTCGCGGCATGGAGGAAACCGGAGCAGACGAACTCCCCGATCACCGCCCCGTGGTTCGTGTCCCCGCGCCAGTCCACCCAGCCCAGGTTCGCGCCATAGGCGAAACGGTCGGTGGCATCTATTGTCGTCGCGGCCGAGGAACGGCCGGCGGCGAATACGAGCACCCCGAGGAGGCAGACGGTAGCGGCGATGGACCTCCACGGAGTGAGCGCGGGTGAAAACCCCGGGCGGCCGCCCCACCCGGGGGCGAGAGAGCCCTTTCTGAACGAGCCATTCCTCAGGTGCATTTTCCAGAGCTGCACAGGCCGGAAACACACTGGGTGTTGCCGGTGCAGGTTTGACCGTTCGTGAGCAGGCAGGCGCCGCTGACACATTTCTGGGTGCTGGCGGCGCAAGCATGCCCGCAGCTCCCGCAATTGTTGTTGTCGGTCTGGGTGTTGGCACAAAAGCCGGAGCAGTTGCTCAATCCCGCCTGGCAACTCAGCGCGCAGGCCCCGGCACTGCAGACCTGGCCAGCCGGGCAGGCGAGGCCGCAGGTGCCGCAATTGGAGTTGTCGGTCCGGGTGTTAACGCAGGTCCCCCCGCAGTTGCTCAACCCCGCCTGGCAACTGACAGCGCAGCTCCCGCCGCTGCATACCTGGCCCGCGGGACAGACGAGCCCGCAAGTGCCACAGTTCGCGCCATCCCGCGCCAGGTTGACACAGGTTCCTCCGCAGTTGGAGAGCCCGGCCTGGCAGCTCAACACACACGCGCCACTGCTGCAAACCGTCCCGGCGGGACAAGTCGCGCCGCAGCCGCCGCAGTTGTTGCGGTCGGTTTGGGTGTTCGCGCAGATGCCGCCGCAGTTGTTTTGACCCGCGGGGCAGACCACCGTGCAAGCCCCCGCGACGCAAGCCTGGCCCCCGGGGCAAACCACGCCACAGGCTCCGCAATTCTGCGGGTCCGTCTGCAGGCTGGTGCAGACCCCGCCGCAGGTGATCTGCCCCGGGGGACAAGCGCCGGAGAAATTAGCCCAACCGTTGCAGGCGACGAAAGCGCCTCCCGGGCTGGTCAGGATCTGGCCATAGTCGTTCCCCGCCGCGATATTGTAATCCTGGCCGGTGCTGCCGTTGGCGCTGTTGTGGACGATGAGGTTCTTGATCCCGTCCGCCTGAATCCCGGTGGCGTTGCCAACCACGTGGTTGCCTTCGACCCGGTTCATCACCCCCACGGCGTGGATGCCGCAACCGGCATTGGCCTGCGCCGAGCAATCGGTCACCCACCCGCCGGTCCCCACCACGAAACCATCCGCCTGGTTGCCGTTGGCACGCAGGCCCCGGAGGATCACCCCGCCGCCGGCGCTGGCGTCAATGCCGCTCGCGCCCCAATTCAGCGCCCCGCCATTGGCGATTTGGACATTGGAAACACCGCCCGCCACGACAATGCCGCTGCCGCCCGGCCCGCCCCCTCCCACGATCTGGAAGCCAGCCAGGTCCAGCGTCACGTCCCCGACTGAGATCGTGATCCCGCTCTGCCCGGCTGCGCCCGCCAGATTGGCGGTCAGGTAGTAGGAGCCGGAGTTGGTGATGGCGAAAGGCAGGCCCCCGATGGGAATCCGCGGCTCGATTTGGGCGAGCGTCTTCATGGTCGGCCCCGGGGCGCCCGGGGGCGTCAAGGCGCCCTGCGGCAGCCCCACCAAAGGAAGACCGAGCGTCAACGCCAAGATAGCGGTGTTTATGGTGCGGCTCATACAACCTAACCTAGCCCTGAAGCCCGACATTGCAAACGCAAACTAAGGTGCAGCGGACGAGCGGGCGTGGCATGGAATCGTTTGGGTTTTTCCGCGCACCGGCGGTGACCACGGTCTTGGCGGGCGAAAGCGCGGGGGAGGCCGCGCACTCCCAGCGCTGCGCGAGGAAGGGACACGCGTCCGGCGTCGCGAAGCGCTTGGAGTGCGGTGCATTCCACCGCTTTTGAGGGCGGACGATCCACAACTTCTTCGTCCTGCACGCAGAGCCCTCATTCCCCCCTCTACCGCCGGGGACGCCCGGTGGGGGCACCGGGCCTACAGCGTCCTGCACGCAGAGCTCTCATTCCCCCTCCGCCGCCGGCGGGGAACCGGTCTGGCGGAGGAGGTAAAGGCCCGCGGCCAGCAGCAACCCGGCGCGGAAGAAAGCGAACGCGACTGACTCCAACCAGGCCTTGGCACCCACGCCCAGGGGCAGCCAGTCGAGGTTGAGGCAACCGCAGGAGATCGGCAGGCCGCGAGCCCACGCCTGGCCGGTGCAAAGCACGAAGATCGAGCAAAGCACCACCACCCAGGTCAGGGCGGCCCGCAACCAGAACCGGGCGAACAGCATCAGCCCGCAGAACAACTCGAGCCAGGGGAGAACCACCGCGGCGAGCCGGAGGAACGGCTCCGGGAGGGGCAGATGGTAGGCCACCAGGTCCGTGTAGAAGTCCTGGAGGTTCGCCAGCTTGGAAACCGCCGCCCACAGAAACAGGGCGCCCACCAGCCACCGCACGACCGCCTTCAGGTCCAAATCGATGGTGATCCTCATTGCGGCGCTCCTTTGGCAGCCTGCGCCTCGCTCTGGCGGTACTCGACGAAGCCGCCGGGCATCTCGCGGAGATTGGTGAAGGTCAACTGGTCCTTCAAGATGCCCGCCAGCTTGTTGGCCAGCGGGCACTGGGCGGACCCGCAGTAAATGACGATCGCCTGGTCGCGCGGGTATTTTTCCGCGAAGGCCAGGAGTGCGGCAGGGGCGCTGTCCGCGGGCAGGGAGACCGCGCCCGGAATGTGCTCGGTCGCGAAATAAACCGCCGCGCGGGCGTCCACCAGCAGGATTTTCTGTTCGGCGAGCAGCTTCCGGGTTTCAGGCCAGGTCAAAGTCCCGGTGCTGGGCATGACCACGGGCTCGGACGGCTGCGCGGGGACCGGCGGTGCCGCGATCGGCGCGCTGCCGGCGCTCGACTCGACGGTAATCGCCGCCGTCTCATTCTCGTAGAGGGCCGGGGGAGAGCCGCCCGGCCGGACCGGTGTCGGGGCCGGGCCGCGACCAGCCACGGCATGGGCTCGAACCCCCAACGGACTGGCAGCATTGTAAGCAAACCCCAGCACCAAGGCCGCTGCGAGCATCAGGGCGCACGCGACGCCCAGTGGCGGCGCGGAGCCAGGCTCGCCGGAGGCCGGCTCTAAGCGGGTGGTTGGCATCTTAGGCATCGCGAAGAAATAACTTGAGCATTCTGGCTTGTCCTTTTGCCCGCTGGCTTCGTTGCTCACTCGTTACGTATCCCTGCGGATATGCGCCTCGTTCGCGCCTCGCCAGCGAGCAAGAGTTCTTCGCCATAATTCCTCAACTTATTCCTTCGCGAAGCCTTACTTCGGCGGGGGGAGCAACTCGGCGATCTGGGCCTCAAACACCGGGAGCGCCTGGGCGCCCACGATGATGACGCCAGTGAGTTTGTCGCCCTGGGGCTTGCCGAGCACGAAGCTGGGCGTGCCCGTGATTCCCACCGAGCCGGCCTCCTTGGCATCGTTCTTCACGGCCGCCTCGAAGAGCTTCCCACCCCAGCAGGACTGGAACTTCGCCAGCTCCAAGCCGGCTCCCGCGGCGGCCCTGACGATGTTGGTGGCGGCGAGGTCCTCGCTGGTCGCGAACAACTTCTCGCGCATGGCCCAGTACTTGTCCTGCTCGCCGGCGCAGAGGGCAGCCTGGGCGGCCGGCTCGGCGTTCGGATGGAACGGGAGCGGCAGACTGCGGCTGAAGATGCGGAGCTGGCCGCTCTCCACGTATTTTCGCACGAGTTGGGGAAACACCTCGTCATGGAAGCGCTTGCAGAAGGGGCACTGGAAATCGGTGAATTCGACCAGCACGAGCGGCGCGTTGGTCCGGCCCAGGGCCGGCCCCGAGAGGGTCACCGTGGCCAGGGCGGGCGGAGCCGGGGCGGGGGCGGCCGGGGCCGGACCCGGCTGGGGGAGCACCCCGCGCAGGGAGCGCAGCTCCTGCAACAGGGCGTCGCCCTGGGCGGTGGTCATCGGGCGCCGGTCGGCCTCCTCCAGGCTGGCGATGACCCCGTTCAACGCCACGTCCTCCCCCGCCCGACCCCAGCCGTTGGTGCCATCATTGAACCAGATGCGCAGCCGGGGCTGCTCGAGCCGCCGGAACTCGGCCGTGGTCACGGCCGAAGGGGTCTCCCCGCTGAGGACCAGCCGGGCCGAGTAGTTCCCGGCCTGGACCGGCACTTGCAGCGCGCCGGCGGGGTTGGAGACCGACCCCTGGTAGGGAAAAGCCCCCGACGACCAGAAGATCTCGCCGCGCGTGTTCTCGAGGGCGAACACAAAATGCCCCAGCCCGGTAAAGGGCGCGCCATGCACCCGCAGATGGCCGGCATAACGCAGAACCAGCGGATCCTGCGCCCGGCCCGGCAGGCAGATGGCGAGGCACAAGAGCAGAAGTCGCAGCGGGAGCGTCATCGGACCGCGCCTTCCGCTAGCCGCTCCCCCGTCGTCGAGGTTTGCTGGTGGCAGTAATTCAGAACACTAACACCCTTGCATGCGCCGAACCAACGTCAACCCCAATTCAGTCGTCCGCCGGCGACCCCGGACGTCATGGATGCTGAACACCGCCGTGGTGCTGGTCAACCCGTTTTCGAAACCCAAAACGACGAAGCCGTAAGAACTCAGCGGGCCTGGGAGGACGCCGCGCACTCACACCGGGGAAGCGGCATGATGACTCACGCGGAGCCGCGGAGCCACGAAGCAGGGACGGAATCGGTTCGCCCCTTCCTTCGCGCCTTCGCGTCTTCGCGTGAGACACCACCTCACTCGCGGCTGGCGACCTCCGCGAGCTGGCTCAGTTGACGCCTGGTCTCGGCGGCAAGCGGGTGGTTCCCGTCCGTCAGGCGCTGGCCTACGTTCAAGTACGACAGCGCGTTCTGGAGGAAGAACTTCTGGTAGTGTTCGCGCAGCCCGGTCTCCAGGAACACGGACTGGAACCACTCGCAAAACGGCTGCCGCCGCGAGGAAAGACCCTCGATCGGCATAAACCAATCCGAGCCATACAGGATCTTGCTGGAGAACGCGAAAGGGTGCGCTTGGTTGGTCCCGAGGCCGCACAGCCGCTTCATCTCGACCGCGAAAACGCGCCGCTGCGTGGCGTCCAGGATGCCGCTGAGGCAGCCCACCTCGCAATAGACGTTCGGATAGGTCCGGCAGAGGTCCACCACCACGTCGCTCCAGGAGGCAAAATTCGTCGCCCCGAACCAGGAATCACCGCCGCCGCTGTGGCCGAAGCAAAGCCGCAGATCTTTCAGTTCCGAATGGTTCGTGAGGACGGAGCGCCACCAGGCGGGATTCGGCATGTCCTGGCCGTAGCCGCTCCGGGCCTGGAATTCCCCGTACCCGGAATGCGCAAATACCGGGATCTGATTGGTGGCGCACCAGCGGAGGAGCTCGAGCACCCGCCCGTCCAGTTCCGCGCCGGGGAGGCGGACCCCGGACCGGGTGTAACGGCGGTCCCACTGGCGGCCCGGCGCGGGGGTGAAGGGGCAACAGGGGCGCGGGGGGATCTGGTTGGACCCGGCGCGATAGCCGGCAGGGGGATAGATCTTCACCCCCACCGCGCCCTCCCGCTCGATCGCGTGGCGGACAGTTTCCAAGGCCTCGCCGGGATGGAGATTGTCCCGGAAGGGGTTGTAGGCGACGAAGTAGGCCATCTGGTTGGACGGGTTGTTCGCGAGCCGGGCCATCTGCTGGATCTGCGCGCGGTACGGGACCATCTCCCCGCCCGAGCGCTCGTCCATCCCGTAAGTCGGCCCCATGTCCATCATGTGGGCGATGCGAAATTGGACGTTGGTGGAATTCTCCTGGTGGTAGCGCCCGGCTAATTCCTCCGGCGACAGGGTGAGGTCCGAGACGAAGTCCGCCAACTCCTCGAGGACCTCGTTGATGTCCCGTCGCAGGAAGCCGTCCGTCCGGCCGGAGGCGACCGCCGAGAGGGAGCGCAGGACCCACCGCTCGCCAAACGTGGGGGGCGCGTTGGTGCCGGTCTTGAAGTGGTGGGCGAGGAGCTTCTGGATGGCGCCAAATTGGGCGCGACTGGTGATCGTGTTCGTCAGGCCCTGATCCAGCCCGAGGAGATCGGCGGCGTCCCGCGCCCGAACCTCCGGGGTTTTGCGCCGGTGCGCGGCGCGCAGATTCGGATCCTCCGGGGGTGTCTCCGCCAGGATCGCGGCGGCGAGGAGGTCGGCCATCCCGTCCGGCACCCACGCCAGCCAGAGGCTGTCCCTCCTTGCCAGGGCGATGTTTCGCACCGGTATGTCGCGGGCGTTGAAGTTGTGGGTATGGATGTCGAGGATGGGCGACTTGAGCAGTTCCACCGCCTCGGGGTCGGTGGGGAATACCGGCATGGACGCCCGGTCGGGGGGCGTGGGCCGGGTCTGGCAGCCGGTCCCGGCGAGGAGCAGCGCCAGGACGGCCGCGGCGGCGGGGAGGATCCGGCGCAGGGAGGGGAAAGGAGACTTGCCCAGCCGCCGGGCATGGGCGTCACGCATGGGGCTCATGGTGCCAACCTAATGCGGGTCGGGGCTTTGTCAAGCGGACGGCGGGCGCCGCGGAAGGGGGCGGGGGCGGGGACGCCTCCGTGCGCAGGGCAGATTTCCCAATCCACTGTGTCGAAGGTTTCCCAACCTGCGGAGCGAGCGGAAACCGCGGCATCCAGCATGTCCTCCGCGTGCGGCGAGACGGGCGCTGGCACCCGTCGGACGACCTGCCGACTTGGAAGTCGGCGACACAGCAGACTTGGAAGTCTGCGCTACACCCGTGGCGCAGACCGGCCGCATTCGTCGCACCCAGGGAGGCAACGAGGCGCAGACCCCATCCTCCCCCCTCGGCCTTCTTCCTCTTCGTTACTTTCTGTGGACTCCACCCTCAGCGCTTCGGCATCGGCAGGTAGCTCGGGGCGGAGTAGATCGCCGCGCCGCCGGGGGCGAGGTAGCGGGCGATGAGCGTGATCTGTTCCTGGTGCGGGCGATCCAAGCCCCAGCCCAGCCGGAAGGTATAGCCGGTGCCGATGGTGGTCGTGGTGAAGGCGTAACCGGAAAGCTCCACCGCGGGGAACGACCATTGATGGAGGCAGCCGTTTGTCATGGCGGCCGAGGGGCGGACCAAACCGTCGAACAGCAGCAGCTCGAGCGTGCCGGTGCGGATCGGCTGGGTGTGCGGGTGGCGTGAATCGACCGCGAAGACCTTGAGCATCACCCCGTCCACGCCGGGGAGTGACTCCAGGTTCACCGGCACCGGCATGGCGATGAGGTTGATCTCGTCGATGCGCGAGGAACCCGAGGACGGGGCCGCGGCGGACGCGCCGGAGCGGGCGGGCGGGGCGTCCGTGTCGCAACCGGCCGCTGCCAGCAGCAGGGCGGCGCAGAGGAGGGCGGAGAGGACCCGTTCCGATCGGAAGGGGCTAGGGTGATGTTCCTGGGTGGGGACCATGACGACCGTTATTTCGGGAGTGCGACCGCGTTCGTCTTGGACGGGGTGATGACGATCGGCACCGTGAGAGCGTTGGTCTTGGCCGGGACGGTAATGACGATCGGGACAACGGCATTGGTCTTCGCCGGGGCAGTGACTGCCGCCGGCGGCGGATTGGTGATGAGCGCCGGGTAGAGCGGCACGAGGATCTGGCGCTCGATGGCACCGCGGAGGACGTCATCGCGGAAAGTGGCGCTGTCGAGCTGGTCGCGGGTGACGTTCAGGGTGGTGTTGGTGGTGGCGGGGACGCTGCCGTTGATCAGCACCTGGGGGGTGAGCACGATGAGCAGCTCGGTGCGGGTGGTGTTGCGAATGTTGCTGCGGAAGAGGTTGCCGAGCCAGGGGATGCTGCCGAGGACCGGGAACCGCTTGGTGGTGAACTCGTCGCTGGTGCTCATCAAGCCGCCGACCATGATGGACTGTCCGCTCTGGACGCTGACCGAGGTGGTGGCGAGCCGTTGGCTGATGATGGGCGCCTGGACGCCGGTGTTGATGGTGACCGTGGCGGTGCTGAGCTGGGTGATCTCGGGCGAGACATCCATCTTCACGAAGCCGTCCGGGCTGATGCGCGGGGTGACGGTCAGGGTCACGCCGACATCCTGGTAGTTGATGCTGTTCACCGGGTTCCCGGTCAGGGCGATGGTCTGGCTGGAGGTGACCAGGGGGACCTTCTGGCCGACCTTGATGGTGGCGAGCTGGTTGTCGGCGGTGAGGATCTGCGGCCGGCTGAGGACGTGGAGGCGGTCCTCGGTCTGGAGGGCCCGGAAGAGGAAGTTGAAGCTGTCGCCCGAGACGGCAGAACCGAAGCCGCCCGCGGTCTTGAGGGCGTTGGCGAGGCCGAAATCGGTGCCGGTCTTGCTCGAGGTGGTGCCGGTGGTCTGGTAGGTCCACTCGACGCCCAGCTCATCGTCCTTGGTGAGGGTGACCTCGGCCAGGAGCACCTGGATGAGCACCTGGCGCTGGGGCTGATCGAGCTGCCCGACCAAGTCCTTTAGCTCGGTGAAGAACCGCGGCGTCGCCGAAATGAGCAGCGTGTTGCTGTTGGTCTCGGCCACGATGGTGGCCTCGCGATCGAGGATTTCCTGCGCCACCGCCTGCTGGCCGACGGCGGCGATGATCAACTGGGCGTCCTGGCGGAGAAAGTTCTGCAAGGCGTTCTGGATGTCGACCGCGCGCGCGTTCTTGAGCCGGTACACCTCCGCCTTCCGTTCCTGGGCGGGGCTCTGGTCGAGCGTGTTGATGATCTCCCCGGCCAGGGCGACGTACCGTTCCGTGCCTCCAACGAGCAGGCTGTTGCTGCGGAGGTCGACGGTCACCGTCAGGGAGGTTTCCTCCGCGGACCCGACGACGCCGCCTTCGCCCGCCGGGGCGGCGGGGGTGGCGGGAGCGGTGGACTCAAGGGCGGGGCCGGCGGCCGGGTTGGCGGCCAGATCCTTCTGGGTCGGCGGCACCAGGTGGTACTGGATGGTCCGCGGGTTGGAGGTGGCCTGCGGCAGCGCCTGGAGGTGAAAGAGGGCGGTGAGCACCGTCATCATCTGGCGGGCATCGGCGTTCTTCAGCGGGAAGACCTTGATGGTGGCCACCTGCGGCGAGAGGGCGTCGAGGTCGGCGATGAGGCGCTCGAGAAACTTCATGTACTCCACCGGCGCGGAGATCACGAGCGAGTTGGCGCGCGGGTCGGGGGCGATGATGATCCCCTCCTTGAGGGCGGAGGTCATGAGTTCGCGGCCGTCGGGGCTGCGGGTGATGAACTCAAGGAGGGCCTGACGGCCGGGGCTCTGGTCGGTGAGCGGGGTGGGCTTGGTGTTGAGCACCGAGCTGAGGATGGCGGCGAGCTGGAGCGCCCGGGCGTTGGTGAGGGTGAAGATGCGGACCTGGTGGACCTGGGTGACCTGGTCGGTGTCGAGTTTCTTCACCAGGTCACCGATCCGCTTGAGATCGGCCTGTCCGGCGGAGACGATGACCGCGTTCAGGCGCTCGTCGACGTTGGCGGTGACGACGGAGGGGGTGCCGGGACCGCCGGTGCGGTAGAGGGTGGTGATGGTGAGGGCGATCTGGCGGGCGTCAGCCTTGTTGAGCGCAAAGACCTGGACTTCAAGCCCGCTTTCGGAGGCTTCGCTGTCGAGTTGGGCGACGAGGGACTCGACCATGGCCATGTCCTCCGGAGTGGCGCCGACGACGAGAACGTTCGCCCAGGAATCCTCGACGATGGTGATGGGCTCGGGGGCCTCGCCGCGGATCGTTGGCGAACGCCGGAGGAACAACTGGTTCAAGGTGGTCTGGACCTTGGCAGCGGTGGCGTGGCGCAAGGGGATGGTCTTGAAGCCGGTCCGGGCCGCGGAGGGGGAGGAGTCGAGCTGGTCGATCATCTTCTCGATGGCGGCGAAGTTCTCCCGCGAGCCGGTGATGAGGAGGGTGTTGCTGCGATCATCAGGGGTGACGCTGGAGGGGATGGAGCGGGCGCCGGGACCGCGGGCGACCTCGGCGGCCTGTTTGGCGCGGAAGAACTGCTCGAGCACGACGGCGATCTGGGAGGCGCGGGCGTGCTTGAGCGCGACGAGGCGCATCTGGCCGGTGAAGGCGTCGCCCTCGCGATCCAACTGCGCGATGAGGTTGGTGACCACCGCGATGGCCCCCTCGTTGCCGGAGACGATGAGCGTGTCGGTGCGGGGGTCGATGCTGACATTGGGCCGGTCCTCGGGCGGCAGCCTGGCCGCACCCGGGCCCTGATAGAGATCCGTCAGCAGCCGCTGCATCGAGGCGGCATCGGCGTACTGGAGGGGAAAGAGGCGGACGGTGCCGAGGGAAGGGACGGTGTCCATCATGCCGACGACGGAGACGAGGGCGCGGAGGTTGTCGGGGGTGGAGATGAGGATGAGCCGGTTGCCGCCGCCCTGGAGGCCCTGGGCGGGGTCGGCCATGATCTTGATCGGCTTGGCGAGATCGAGGGTGATGACCTCCCCCTGGGGGTTGCGAATTTTAAGGCGGCGGACCTGCTCTTGCAGCTCGCGGGCCTCGAGCGTGGCCTCGCCCGGCGCGGCCGGTCGGAGCATCCCTTCGAGGACGGTGGCGAGCTGGGAGGCCTTGCCGTTCTTGAGGGGCACGACGGCAACCTCGGCGTCGGCGAAACTCCCCGGGGTGTCGAGCTTCTGAATCATTGACTCGACCTGATCGAGGATGTTGCTGCGGCCGACGGCGAAGAGGGCGTTGCCGCGCAGGTCGCGGGTGACCATGACCGGCTCGCCGGGACGGGCGAGGCGGAGTTCGGCCAGCATCTGGGTGACGAGCGGGAGCAGCTTGTCGGCCTGGGAGTTCTCGAGCGAGACGAGGCGGAAGCCGACCTGCGCGTTTGCGCCGGCCTGGTCGAGTTGTTTGATCAGGGACTCGACGAGGGTGAAATCATTGGGCTGCGCGCGGACGATCACGCTGCGGGAGCGGGGCTCGGCGACCGCGATGACGCGCACCGCCCCGTTGGGGCCGCCCTGGCCCTGGCCGTTCCGCCGGCGCGGGGCGTTCGCCCCCTGCTGCCCCTGAAGGATACTCACATCGCCGCGGAAAAGCTGGTCGAGCATGCGCGCCACCACGATGGGGTCCGCCTCGGTGAGCGGGAAAATGCGCATTTCGGTGTTGTTGTTGGCGGCGGCGCGGGTCAGGTCGCGGATGATGGTCTGGATGCGGTCGAGTTCGCGGGCGGGTCCGGAAAGCAGCAGCGCGTTGGCGGTCTTGTCGATCGCCACCACGACTTCGGGGAAGATCGGGCGCGCGGAATTGGTCGCGCCAGCCACGGCCGCGGGCGACGGGTTCGTCGCGGCGATCCCGGGCTGGGCGTTGGTGGGGGAACTGGCGGAGGGGGGGACGGAGTTGGAGCGGGGGCGGAAAATGGGGGTGACCTGGATGCCGTTGGTGTCGGGGGTGCGCGGCGGAAGGAGTTCGACGATGCGGACATCGCCGGCCGTCATCTGGCTGTAGATGTTGGTGAGCATCGCGGCCATCTGGGCGGCGGGCATCTTGTCGATGGCCACCATGCGCACCTGAATGCTCAGATCCAGCGCGGCCGCGTCCAGCCGCCGAATCTGCTCCTCGATCTGGGCGAAATCCTGCGGCCGGGCCACGACGGTGATGCTGCTCGAGAAGTAGTCGGCATCGGCGGTGATCTGCTCCTCCTTGGGACGGTCCGCGTAGAGCGACTGGAGTTTCGTGGCGAGCTCGAACGGGTCCGCGTTGACCAGCGTGTAGAGGTTCATGGCACGGTCGAGGTGGTGGGGTGCCTGGTCGAGGCCGAGCAGCAGCCGCTCGACGACCTTGAACGAGGCCGCCGAGCCGGAAATGATCAGGCTGTTCGACCGGTCGTCGATGGCGATGGTGACCGGGGCCTGCTGGTTGGTCCGCCCGAACCGGCTGTCGCTCCGGGCCAGGGTCTCAACCATCTGCGACAGGATGCGGGAGAGCTCCTTGGCGTTGCCGTTTTCCAGGCGGTAGATGCGGAACTCGAGCTTCCCGTCCGTGCTCTCCTCATCAAGTTCGTGGATGATCTTCAGCATCTCCTCCACCTCGGCGGGCGGGCCGTCGAGGAGGATGCTGTTCGAGTTGAGGACCGGGGTGATCACGGTGCGGCGCGTGGAGTTCCGGGCCCCGCGGGTCTCGAGGGTCTTGCCCACCGCCTCCGCGACCGCCTCGGCCCGTGCCTTGACGAGGTGGACGGTGCGGATGGAGGAGCTGGATTCGGTCTTCTCCCGGTCGAGCGAGGTGATCAGCTCCCCGGCGAGGCGCAACTTGTCGGGCGGGCCCTGGATGATGACGGCATCGAGCACGGGGGCGGCGGCGATGCGGAGCTTGCCGTAATCCGCGACCGGCCCGGCGGGGGTCGCGCCCGCCAGCGCGGCGCGGGGGCGGTTCACAATCGCGGGCGCCTGCTCGTGGAGCATCGTGTCGAGCAGGGTCACCATCTGGTCGGGGTCGCAGTACTTCAACCGGAAGACGCGAAACTCCGTGGCGACCTCGACCGAGGCGCGGAGTTCCTTCACGAGCTGGTCGATCTGCTCGAGTTGCTCCCGGGTGGCGGCCACGATGAGGCAGTTCGAGGCCGGGTCCGCCTCGAACCTGGGCTGGGTGACCGGCACGCCGGCGGGCCGCTTCTGCCAGTCCTGGCGATCCGCGAAAAGCCGGCTGAGCGTGGCGACGAGGTCGGTGGCGTTGGCGCCCGTGAGCTGGTAGGTGCGGACCTCGAAGACGCCGCGGGAAGGCTCGACATCCAGCGTGGCCACGGTCTCAGCCAGGCGGGCCAGCAGGGCCGGAGGCGCCTGGATCACCAGGGTGCGATCATCGGTGGACGGGGTGAGCGCCACGCGGCTCCGGGGGTTGTCCGTCTGGAACTGCCGGCCGTAAAGCTGGGTGATGATGGTGGAAAGCCAGTTCGCCGAGGCGTATTTCAGCGGCACCGCCCGGATCGAGGCAACGGGATCGGCCTTCTCCACGTCCAGCGAGGTAATGATCTCCTCGGCCTGTTTGATTTTTTCGGGCGTGCCCTGGATGACCACGGCATCAAGCACCGGCGCGGCGGCGATGCGCCACTTGCCGTAATCGGCGACCGGCACGCCGTAGGGCGAGGCCCGGAAACGGCCCTGCAAGACCGGCGCCTGCTCGTGCATGAGCGTGTCGAGCAGCGTGACCATTTGCATCGGGTCGCAGAACTTGAGGCGGAACACCCTGACCTCGGTGGCGACCTCGACCGACGCGCGGAGTTCCTTCACCAGCAGGTCAATCTGCTCAAGTTGCTCGTGGGTGGCCACGACGATCAGGCAGTTCGAGGCCGCGTCCGCCTCGAAGCGGGGCTGGCTGACCGGGACGCCGACCGGGCGTTTCTGCCAGTCCTGGCGGTCGGCGAAGAGCCGGCTGAGCGTGGCGACGAGGTCGGTGGCGTTGGCGCCCGTGAGCTGGTAGGTGCGGACCTCGAAGAGGCCGCGGGCGGGCTCAACGTCCAGCGTGGCCACAGTCTCGGCCAGGCGGGTCAGCAAGGCGGGGGGCGCCTGGATCACGAGGGTGCGATCATCGGTGGACGGGGTGAGCGCCACGCGGCTGCGGGGGTTGTCGGTCTGGAACTGCCGGCCGTAGAGCTGGGTGATGATGGTGGAGAGCCAGGCCGCCGAGGCGTATTTCAGCGGCACCGCCTTGATCGAGGCGACGGGATCGGCCTTCTCCACGTCCAGCGAGAGGATAATCTCCTCGGCCTGTTTGATCTTTTCGGGCGTGCCCTGGATGACCACGGCATCGAGCACCGGCGCGGCGGCGATGCGCCACTTGCCGTAATCGGCGACCGGCACGCCATAGGGGGAGGACCGGAAGCGGCCTTGCAGCACCGGGGCCTGCTCGTGCATGAGGGTGTCGAGCAGCGTGACCATCTGCATCGGATCGCAGTACTTGAGTCGGAAGACCCGGACCTCGGTGGCGACCTCGACTGAGGCGCGCAACTCCTTTACCAGAGACTCTATTTGCTCGAGCTGCTCGTGGGTGGCCACGACGATCAGGCAATTCGAGGCCGCGTCCGCCTCAAAGCGGGGCTGGCTGACGGCGACGCCGGCGGGACGTTTCTGCCAGTCCTGGCGGTCGGCAAAGAGCCGGCTGAGGGTGGCGACCAGGTCGGTGGCGTTGGCGCCGGTGAGTTGGTAGGTGCGGACCTCGAAGAGGCCGCGGGCGGGCTCGACGTCGAGGGCGGTGATGGTCTCCTCGATGCGCGGGAAGAGGGCGCGCGGGGCCTGCAGGACCAGGGTGCGGTCATCGGTGGAAGGGGTGAGGAAGATCCGGCGGCGGGGGTTGTCGGTGGAAAACTGGCGGCCGAACATCTGCTGGAGGATCGTGCTGAGCCAGTTGGCGGAGGAGTACTTGAGCGCGATGGTCTTCACCTGCCGCTCGGCATCATCGGGGGCGATGTCGAGCTGGTCGATCAAGTCCTGCATCAGCTTCAACTCCTCGGCATCGCCGGAGACGAGCAGGCGGTTGTTGTAGTCGTCCGGGACCATGAGCGGCTCGGGGACGGCGGGGCCATGGAAGTTCCGCGCCTGGTCGAGGTAGATGGGCTTGATGCGCGTCACGAAGTCCGAGGCGTGGGAGGCCTTCAGCGGGATCAGCTTGAGCTCGCGCTTGACGAGGGGCGCGGAATCGAGCTGGCGGGCGATGCTCAGGGCCTGGTCGACCTCCTCGGCGGTGCCGGTGAGGACGAGGCTCCGGGTGCTGCTGTCAAGCGAGACCCGGAACGGGCGTTCGTTGGCGGGATGGTAGCCGGGCCGTGTCATGGCGTCCGTGAGGATCTTCACCAGGCTGTCCGGATCGATGACATGGCAGCGGAAGAGGCGGACCTGGGGGGCGTTCGGGAGGGCGTTGGTGGAGGCGTTCGTACCGGCGGCGCCGGAGTCGAGGGTCTGGATGAGCCGCTCGATCTCGCCCATCTGGCCGGCGGTGGGGGCGGAGACAATCAGACGGTTCGAGGCGGCGTCGACCACCACGTGCGCCTTGGTGGCCGCGGTGGCCTTCGGTTCGGCCTCCTCGGCCACCCCCGGCATCGCCTGCCGGATCATCCGCGCAAGGTCGGTGGCGGCGACCGACTGGGGGTAGAAGGCCCGCACGTCGCCGGGGGCGCCGTTTTTCTCCTCGAACTCCTTGATCAAGGCCTCCGACAGGGCCATGCGATCCCCGGGCCCGAACATGACGAGCACCCGCGAGGCGTCGTCATAGACGGCGGTGATGTAATCGTTGGGGTCGGGCGGGAGCTGCTGGTACTGCTTGGTGGCCTGGTTGAACTCGACGCGGCGCGGGGCACTGGCGGAGCCGAACGTCCGGTTGATCAGGTCCGAGAGCACCGCGCCCGAGGCGTGCCGCAGGGTGTAGCTCTTCATCTTGCGATCGACCGGCGAGGCGGTGTCGACGGCGCTGATGAGGTCGCGGATCCGTTTGATGTTGGAGAGGCGGTCGGTGACGATCAGACCGCGGCCGCGGGAGAGCGGGGCGATGGAGCCGGCGCTGGAGAGCATGGCGCTGGCCGGCTGGGCCATCTCGGAGGCCTCGAGGTTTTGCAAGGGGAGTACCACCGTCACGACCTCGCCAGGGGTGGCGTCGCCCGTGTGTTCCAGGCCGTGGAAAATCCGCAAGGGCATCTGCGGCAGCTCCTTGAACGGGACCAGGCGGAGGTAGTGATCCGATTCCACCAGCATCACCCCCTTGAGGGAGAGGATGGTGTTCAGGGTCTCCAGCGCCTCGGGGTAGGTGTAGGACCGCGGGTCCGAGAAGGTGAGGTTCCCCTCGATCTTCGTGTCGGAGATCAGGGGCTTGTTCACCATCTGCGCGAACCGGGTCAACACCTCGGTGTAGGGCAGGCCGTCGAACTGGAAGCGGATGCCCTCGGCCGGCCTGGCCGCGGCGGGGGCCGCGGGGGCATTGGTGGCGGGCGCGGCGGCCACTGCCGGCGCGGCCGCGGGCGCGAGCGCCGGGGCCACCGCAGCAGGGGCCGGGGCGGCCGGGGCGGCAGCAACTGGGGCCGCGGCGTCAGCGGCGCGCAGGGCCCCGGCGAGGGCGAGCCAGCCGCAGGCCAGGAAGATTTGCTTGATCGGATGTTGCATAAGCGTGGTGGAGTTACGAGCCCCGGAGTTCGGGGGGAAGTTGGTCGGCGGCGAGTTCATGCCGGGCGGCCAGATTCTGGCCCTGCTCGATCGCCCAATAAGCTTTGCCGATGCGGACGATCACCCGGCTGTAGGAGAGCAGCCCGGGTTTGCCCGGCACCGGGAGGGTGCGGTAGTCGATCATCACAATCTCGCCGCCGGCCAGGGGGTCGCCCTTCTTGAGGCGGGTGACGTGCTGGGTGCCGGCCTCGCTGACGTGCACCTCCGGGTTGCCCCCCCAGTTTGACAGGGAGACCACGGTGAGCCGGTCGGCGGCCGGCTCAGTGGCGGCCGCGGCCGGCGGGGCCGGGGGCGAAGGCACGTAGGGCCGGAGGAGGTCGCGCTGGAAAATGGAGTCGTAAAAACGGCGCTGAGGGCTGTCGAGGCCGAACTTCGCCTTCAGCTCCACGCCCGGCTTGGGGGCCAGGCCATCGATCACGAGCGTCAGGTAGCGGAACCGGGCGCGGACCAGCCCCGGGCGGTCGCCGGCGGAGATCACGAGGTTCTCGAGGCGGTGGAGCTGGGGGGTTTGCTCGAGGCCGAAGAGCAGGTCGAGCATCTTGGGCAGCGGCCCCTCGCCCTGCACACTCCAGCCGACCTCCTGGGCGCCATGCAGCTTGCGGGGTCCCACGGGCGAGCGGCTGAACTGCGCCTCGGAGAGGCCGAGGGCGACGATCCGGTCGGTGATCATCTTGCCGGCCTGGGCGGACGCGGCGTCGGCTTCCCCGCCAAACAGGATGGGGGCGAGGCCTTTGAGGTAATCCTCGGAGGCAAAGAACGCCCGCCGCTCGTCGGCGAGCTGGCCCAGCTTGTCGCGCAGCGCCTTGTTCTGCTGATCAAGCTCGTGCAACGGATCGCGGAACAGGACTTTGCCGGCATAAGCCACCGCGAAGAGCGCCAGGAAGCCGCCCGCGACGCCGACGAGGATTTTTTCGCGCCGGTTCATGCTCACTTCTTCCTCTCCATCGAGCTGTCGTCCGCCGGCCGGGGAGGGATCTTCATGGCCTTCCAATCGACCTTGAACTTGGCAGGAAGGGTCAGTTCGAGGCTGGTTTGGAAGCCGTAACCGTAGCGGTCCGAGGAGGGGGTGATGGCGGGCGGGCGAAGGTCGTAACCGGCCTCGCGGAGCCGCTTGTCCACCTGGGCGAGGATCTCGCCGCTCCGCGCCTGGAGGGAGACGTGAAGGACGCCGCGGGAACCGGCCGCGATCGAGGTCACATAGACCTGCGAGGGGTCAGGCAGGAGGGCGCTCAGGGCCGCCCACTGGTCCAGCCACTCCTTCCGCTCGCCGACCCAGTCGTGGACCCCTTTGGCACGGACCCGCATGTCCCGGTAGAGGGGCCGTTGGTGGGCGGCCTGATCGACCTGGGTGATGAGTCCGGCCTTGGTGGCGCGCCGCCGGTCGAGCAGCATGCCGCGGACCAGCCAGATCCCGGCCAGCACCAGCACCACCAAGGCGGCGAGGGCCACCCAACTCGAGCGCCGCCAACCCCGCGCGGCCGGGGGGCGCTTCGGGGAGAGGAAATTAAACGGCCACGGGGCCTGATCGTGCGCCGCGAGGGCCAGGCCGATGGCGGTGAGGGATTCCCCCGGCAGGCTGATGGTGGCCGGAATGACCCCGTGGAAGCTGGGCGGCAGGCCGGCAAGCATCTCGCAGGGCAGCCGGCAACGCTCGGCCAGCGCCGCGACGAGCGCGGGGGCCTGGGAGGTTTCGCCCGCCACCACAATGGAGATGACCGGCTGCCGGCCCTCGCCCGCCTGGTAGTTGTGGAGCGTGCGGACCACTTCGGTCGGGATCGCCTCAAGGAGCCGGGGATCCTCCCCCGCGGCGGCGGGCAGATCGGCCGGGGTGCCCGGGACCTCGTCAGGTTCGTGCGCGCGGCCGAGCCCGGCGGTGCGGCTGAAAAGAACTTCGCCGCCCGCCACGACATCAATGATCACTTCGCGCCGGCGCACCGAGACCAGCGCCACGGCGGCGCCGGCGCCCCCCGGCCAGCCGGCCTGCCAGCCGCGCGCGTTGGCATGGGACTGGAACCCGAGGGCGGCGAGGCGGAGGCCCGCCGCGGCGGCCACCTGCTCGTAGAAAGCCACCACCTCGCGGCGCGCCACGGCCACGAGGACCTCGATGCGGGCGAGCCCGGCCGGCGTCGGCGCGGGCGCGGACGCAGCCCCGGGCGGAGGCGCGGCGGGCGGCGCCGGGAGCGGGGCGGAGTTGACGGCGAAGTCGATCACGGCGTCCTCGGGGCGGAACGGGAGGTCGCGGTTGATCTGGAAATGAACCATCGCCGCCAGCGTTTCGTCCGACTCGGCCCGCGGGAGGGAGAGGGTCCGCAGGAACAACCAGCTCCGCGGGATCCCCATCACCACCGCCCCGGGTTTGAGCTTGAGCCGCTTCAGCGCCGCGCCCAGCGCCGCGCCGGCGGCCGCGGGGTCGGTGCGGGCCGGGTCAAATTCCAGTTCCAGCGGTTCCACCACCACCCGGTCGATCTCCGCCTGCCCGCCGCGGAAATCGGACTGCGCGGCCCGCAGCACCCGGCCGTCCCAGTCCAGCGCGGTGATTGCCCCCTTGGCCTTGATCGGAAAGGTCTTGGCCCGGAAAGCGCGCGCCCCCGGCGGGCGGGGGACAGACTGGGTGGCAGGCGAACTCATGGCGTCAGAATCGAATTATGCCCCGGCGTGGTGAGGGCGCAACCCCGAGCTGGACCGTGCTGGCGGACCGCGGCGGGGTGGCCCGGGCCGAAGGTGCCGGGCTGGCGTTGGACGCGGGCGCGATCGCCGCGTCCAACGCGGCCGGATCGAAGGGGAGCCCGAGGCGGGTGACGTCCCGCAGCATCAGGATGGCGGGGGGCTGGGCGGCGACGTCGATGACCACCTCGAACAGCCGGTAGTTGGCGGCAGGGATCGCGTAAGCGGCGGCGAAGAAATGGTATTGATAGCTCCGCGTGGTGAGGCAGGGGGCGATCTGCTGGAAGGTGGCCTGGTTGAGAATCCCGTCCTGGAGCAGCCAGACGATGTTCTTGCGGGCGTCGCTGGCAAGCCCGGCACGGGCGGCGACGACCGCCTGGGCGAGGGCATCAGTCATCCCGGGCAGGGCGGCGAGCACGGATGCGGAGGCGGTGTTCAGATTCACCAGGCCGCCGAGCTGCGTGGCATTGGTGGTCGTGCAATGGTCGAGCAACGCGGGGAGTTCGGCGGGCGTGATCCCCGAGCTGACCGTCAGGTTTGCCCCGTTCGTCCCGGGGAAGGTATTCGTGGCATAGAGCAAATCCACCGGGTTGGTCACCGTCCCGCCCGCGGCGCGCACCGCCGCGAGATAGTCGACCAGGCCGGCCGGGAGTCCCGCGGGCCCGAGGTCGACCCCGGGATCGTTCAACTGGAGCCGCGGCTTGCCGTCGCTGTCCTGGTTCACGTCGTAACTGGTGACGGTGAGCAACTGGTTCAAGCCCGGGTTCGTCTGTGTGGTCGAGGGATCGGTCCAGGCGTTGGCGTCGGGCGAATTGGTTTGCAGGAGGACGCGGCCGGTGAGGTTTGAGTAGGCGCCGTAGAGGAGCAAAGGGGTGACGCCGGGGACCTCGAGCAGCTCGTCCAGGCAGGTCCAGCGGGGGTTGGGGGGATTAGTGGGGGTGAGGAAGGCGAAGGGCGAATCGAGGTTCGTCGCGGCGCCGCCGTTGGTGGCGGGGGCCGGGCCGGCCGCCCCCGGCAGGGTGGCCAGGATCGCCTGCGCGAGCGGCGGCGTGACGCCGGGCAGCGTCTCCAGGGAAGCCGCCGTGGCCTGGTAAATATTGATCCGGGACGCCTCGTCGGTGAGGCCGAAGCGGAGGCTCCCGCCCGCCGTGTCGGGCGGGGAATAGACCGAGAAGTACCACTTCCGCACGCTGTCATCCACCACGAGCTGGTGGCGGAAGGCGGTGGGGTTGTCGCGCAGATCCACCGGATCGACGGCCGGATCCGCCGCCGTGCTGATGGCCTGGTAAACACCGCTCATCGCGGTGCTCCAGGCCTGCTCGCCCCCCTCGCTCGCGGCCGCGGCGGTGTGTTCCGCGCCCAGCACAAAGAGCAGGCTGGCGGCGACCATTGAGGCGAGCAGGATCACCACCAGCACCATGATCAGGACGAAACCGCCGCGCCGGGGGGAAATCGTCATCGCGTGACCCCCGTGAAGGCCGTCCCGGGCAGGCTGGCCGGCGCGTTGGTTCCGTGGTTGGGCAGGTAGATCACCCGCCGGAACACCTCGAACGGGTAGGCATCCACCGCCAGCTCGGGTGGGAGGGGATCCGCGCCGAGACTGACCTCGATCCCGACGGGGAGGTCGGGGCCGGGCCAGGCGTCGGACCAGGACGCGCCGTCCCAATAACGGAGGTGGAAGAAGCGGATCTGGCTGATCAAGCCGCCCGGCGGCACGGGGGTCGGACCCGCCAGCGAGTTGGTATCGGCCCCGGACGGGGACACCGTGAAGGGGATGGCGCTGAAGTCGTTCGTGGCGGCCGGAACACTGTTCGTCCCCGCCGCCTGCCCGAGCGCGACGTCGGAACGGAGCAGGCCGGGGTCGACGGTGTGGTTGGTATCCACCTGGGTCGCCTGGTTGGTGTCCTGCACCAGGGTGTAGGAGATCAGGTGGAGGGAGATTTGGCTGGCGGCCGAAGGGGGGGGATTGGTGGCGTCCCACGACGTGGGAAACCCAAGGCGGACAAACTGGAAGTTGTCGGCCCCGCCGCTGAGCCCCTGGCCGTGGGGCCCGGACAGGCGGGCGGAGGCCAGCTCGACGTTCAAACGCTCCATCACCAACCGCATGACAGCGAGGCGCGAGGTCTCCTCCATCAACCGGGTCCGCAGGGTGGTGGTCTGGTGGTAAAACAACAGCACCACGGTGAGAATCCCGACGGCGATCGAAATGGCGAGCACCACCTCGATCAGCGTGAACGCGCCGCGCGGCCGCGCGGTCGGGATCGGGCGGGGACCCGGCCCGGCAGACTCGGAGTCGGTGAATCGCATCTCCGGAAAAGGCTAAGACCCGCCGGAGGGCGCGGCCGGTGTGGTGGCCGTCCCGTTGCCGGCCAGGGGAACGAACTGGGTCAGCCGCATCACCGTCGGCTCGGTCTGGTGCCGGATGGTCACCTCGACCTTCTGGATCGAGTTGGTGGCCGCGACCAATTCGTTGATTGGCCCCACGGTGGTCTGCCACGACCAGGCTTGAAACGGGGGATCGAACTGGTTGGGGCCGCCGGCGTCGCCCGGGAGGATCCCCATCTGCAACTCGGCCAGCACGGTGGCGGCGAGGTTCTGGGCGTGGAGCTGGAGATGCAGGCGCCGCACCTCGTTGGCGGCGGAACTCAGGCCGCCGGTGATGATGGTGGCAGCCAGCACGAACAGGGCGAGCGCGAGGACGACCTCGAGGAGGATGGCCCCCTGCTCCGCCACCCGACGCGGCGATGACCGGCAGGGACGCAGACCGGGGCGGCTACGAGACCATTGAGGGGAGGCGGACACGCTTCAAAGCAGGGGCCGGCTCTCCGGGAAAGGGGACGCGCTGTTGGTGAGCGCGGGGGGCGTGTTCGTGTCCCCCACCGGCGGAGCGGGCCGGCGCTTCACTTCGCCGGTGAGACCGTCCACGCGCAGGATGATGCGGTGATCTTCCTCGGGGGCCAGGCCCACCAAGGTGATGTCGGCCGCATCGCAGGAACCGTCGGGATTGAAAGTGAGCGCACTGGGCGCTGCGGGCACGTACCCCGAATCCGGGTCGGTGGCCGCCCCGGCGGCGTCCAAACCGGGAATCGCGGAGGCGTCCGGCAGGCCGTCCACCGCGTTGGTGGCGGGGTCCGGAGTGCTGTCCACCAGACGGACATCGGCGACCCGGACCGCCTCATTGACCTGCTCGACACCCCAGCGCGGCCCGGTCAGGTCCTGGAACACGTCCGGCTCGGTGGCGGGATTCGGCTCCCAGGAAAGCCGTACCTGGTTGAGCTGGTTGGTGCCTGAGAGGCTGGCCAGGGAGTTGGTTTCCTGAAAAAAATCGAGCCGGACACGGCGTCCGGTACGGGCCGCCTCGGCGTGGGCATAGCGGACCATGGTCTCGAACCGCGTGGTGCCCTCTCCAAAAGTGGAGCCCTGGTTCAGGGTCTCCATGCTCACCACCGCCAGCCCGGCGAAGAGCAGGAGCAGGGAGGTCGTCAGCAGCAGCTCCACCAGGGTATAACCCTGGCGGCGGGGCGACTGTGCTGAGCGGGTGATTTGCATGCGGGCCGGTCGGCAGGGGCGCTACTTGTTGCCGGTGGAAGAGCCACCCGGCGAGCTGCTGTTGTTGTCGAGGACCGTCTTCGAGTCCTTGTTGGCGTTTTCCTTCTCGTCGAACAGCTTGATGTCGTCGTCGGTGTCGGGGATTCCGTCCGGGCCGATCGAGTACAGCTTGTAGTCCGGCGTGCCGGGATCGGTTTGCAAGGTCTTGTCCACCAGTTCGTAACGAATCTTGTTGCCCCACGCGTCCTCGAGCTTGGTGCCGGGCTTGATATAGGGTCCCTGCCATTTCTCCCCGAGTTTCTCGTTCTCGAAAGTGGGCTTGACCAGGAGCGCACCCAAGCCGCCCTGCTCTTCGGTGGGGTAGGAGCCGAGGTTGAGGCGGTAGGTGTCGAGCGCGGACTGGATCTGGGTCAGGAGGAGCCGGGTGGTGTTCTTCTCCGCGCCCTTTTGCTGCGGGAGGACATAGACCACCAAGGCACCCGCCAGCATGAGGATGATCACAATGACAAGCAGGATCTCGATCAGGGTAAAGCCCGCGGCCGAGCGCGGTCGCATCGCCAGACGGATGTGCCTTTTTAGTAACATATTATCAATCAGTTAGCCCGATTACAGGCCACGGTTTTGACGGTTTTCAAGGAGCGGTTATTCAGCCGGGGAGAGGAATTTACTTGGCATTGAGGGCGCTGGCCATGGTGAAGATGGGCAGCAGCAGGCCGAGCGCGAGGAAGCCGATGGCCGCGGCCACCCCGCACAGGATCACGGGCTCGACCAGCCGCACGGCCTGGTCCACCTGCCGGTTGGTGCGGCGCTCCACGGTGTCGGCGATGTGGAGGAGGACCTTCTCCAACTGGTTCGACTCTTCGGCCACGCTCAGCATCGCCAGCACCTGCTCGGGGAACATGCCGCCGACCCCCAATGGCTCGGTGAGGCGGCGGCCGGCCCGGACGCTCTCGGCCGCCTCGGCAATCCGCTCGGAAAGCAGGGGGGAGCCGGTCGAATCCTTGGCGATGGCCAGCGCCTGGAGGAGAGGCACCCCGTTGGCGAGCATGGTGCCGAGGATCCGGCAGAAGCGGGTGATGGCCACCATCCGCATTGCGGAACCCGCCACCGGGATCTTGAACCGGACCACCTCCATCCACCGCTTCCCCGCCGGGCTGTTCAAGGTGGACCAAAGCCCCGCCGACGCCGCGCCCAGCCCAATCAGCACCAGGTACCAATACCCGCGCACCAAGTGGCTGAGCACGAACAGCAGCTTGGTCGGCGGCGTCTGGTGGACCCCGCTCAGCAGCGGCTCGAACCGGGGCACGAAGAAGATCAGGGCGCCCACCATGACCGCCAGCCCGACCACCGTCAGGAGGGCGGGGTAGATCATCGCCCCGAGCACCTTGCCGCGCAGTTCGTCGAGCCGCTCCAGGAAGTCCGAGAGGCTGCGGAGCACCTGCTCCATGAAGCTGGCGCGCTCGCCCGCCTGGATCATCGCGGTGTGCAGGGGCGAAAAGACCGTCGGATGCTGCCGCAGCGCCTCCGTCAGCGAGCTGCCGTCCGCCACCGCCGCCTGGATCTGCTTGAGCACCTCGCGCAGGCGGACGTTGACCGTGGATTTCACCAGCGAGCTGAGGGCGCGCAGGAGGGGGACGCCCGAGCTGATCAGGTCGGCGAGCTGGCTGTAAAAGACCCCAAGGTCGCGGGAAGGGACGCGTCCCGTCGTGGCGCGGCCCCCTTTCCCGTCCGCGCCGCCCGCGACATCGCGGATGTCCACCGGGAAGAGCTGCTTCTCGTCGAGGAACCGCATCACGGCGGCCTCGGATTCGGCTTTGAGCGTGCCCGTCCGGGTTTCCCCCTCAAACGACCGGGCGGTGTAATGGAATTCGCGCATGGCCGCCGGATCAAAGTGCGGTGCATTCGAGGACTTCCTCGACGGTGGTGATCCCCTGGCGCACCTTGCTCCAGCCGTCCTCGCGCAGGAGTCGCATCCCGGCGGCCCGGGCGACGTTCACGACCTCGAACGTGGGGGCGCGCTGAATGACCTTCTGGGCGATCTCATCACTCATGAGCATCAGCTCGTAGAGGCCGCTCCGGCCCCGGAAGCCGGTGTTGCGGCAGAACTCGCACCCCTCCCCCTGCCAGAGTATTTCCCCCGCCGCGACGCGGAAATCGGCCGGCAGCCGGGCCGGGTCCACCGCGCTCGGGCGCTTGCATTTCCCGCAGATCTTCCGCACCAGCCGCTGGGCCATCGAGCCGATTAGCGTGCTGCTCACCAGGTACGGCTCCACGCCCATGTCGATCAACCGCATGGGGGCCGAGGCCGCGTCGTTCGTGTGGAGGGTGGACAGCACCAGATGCCCGGTGAGCGACGCCTGGATGGCGGCGTGCGCGGTCTCCAGATCGCGAATTTCGCCGATCATCACCACGTCTGGGTCATGACGGAGGATCGCCCGCAACCCGCGTTCGAAGGTCATCCCCACCTTGTGGTCCACCGGGATCTGGTTCACCCCCATCAGGTGGTATTCCACCGGGTCCTCGACCGTCAGCACCTTCAGTTTCGGTCCGACGATGGCGTTCAGGGCGGCGTAGAGGGTGGTGGTCTTGCCGCTGCCGGTGGGGCCGGTAACCAGGAGGATCCCATGCGGCCGGTCGATCAGCCCCTTGAACGAGCGGAACGTCTCCTCGTCCATCCCGAGCTGCGGGAGGGTGTAGAGGACGCTCGCCTTGTCGAGGATACGCATCACGATCCCCTCGCCGAACAACATCGGGATCACGCTCACGCGGACGTCGATCTGGCGGCCGCCGACCTGGAAGTTGATGCGGCCGTCCTGGGGAACGCGGCGTTCGGCGATGTTCAGGCTGGCCAGGATCTTGATGCGGCTGATGATGGCGGCCTGGAACTGGTGGATCTGCGGCGGCACCGACGCCCGCTGGAGCACGCCGTCGATCCGGTACCGGATGGAGAGCTCCTTTTCGTACGGCTCGATGTGGATGTCGCTGGCCCGCTCGTTGATGGCCTCGACGATGATCTCGTTGACGAGCTTGATGACGCTGGCCTCCTGGGCCATCTCCATCAGGTCGGCGCTCGTCTCGGCACCCGGCTGCACCACGCCCTTGCCGTCCACCCCCACCATCTCGTCAATGGTGTCGCCGCCGACGCCGTAGTGGGTTTTGATCAACTTCTCGATTTCCTCGCGCACGGCGAGGAACGGCGCCACCTCGAGACCCGTCAGCAGGCGGATGTCGTCGAACACGCTGAGGTCAAAGGCGTCGCTGGTGGCGACGTGGAGGGTGCCGTTCTCGCGGGCGATGGGCACCAGGCGCTTGCGGAAGATGAACTTGGTCGGAAGAGCTTGCTTGGTCTCGGGGGAGAGGACCACGGCGTCCATGTCCGCCAGCGGGATGTTCAGGCACTCGCCCATCACCTCGAGGACCTGGCGCTCGTTGAGGTAGCCGAGCTGAAGGATCGCCTGGTCAAGCCGCACCGCCTGCGCCTGCGCCAAGGCCGCCACCTCGCCCAACTGGGCCGGCGTCAACAGGTTTTTCCGTGCCAATATTTCCGTGATGCTCATCTGAAACGAAGCCGGACCCCGGGCGCCGGACGCGTGTTCGCGCCGGCACCGCCCGCCCCCTCGCGACGCTATCACACCGGGAAAGCCGCCGCACGAGGTTTGTCGGGCGCCAACGTTTCGACGCCGCCGCGGAGGGTTAATTCAACCCATCCTCAGCGACGGGGCTGGCTGGGGGTGCGCCGCGGGCAAGCCAGCCGGCCCTCAGGGCTTCGCCGCCGGGGTCGCCGGGCCGGCCGTGGCCGGGGCAGTCTGCTGGAGGAACTGATCGAGGATTTCGAGATAACTGTCGATGGCCGAGGCCGAGGGGTCGTTCCCCAAGTCCTTCCTCATGGCGCGGGCCTGCGCGGCGACCGACTGGGCCTGGGCGCGAATGTCATTCACCCCCAGCCGGCCCGTCATGAGGCCGCCGAGCAGGTCATTGAATTGTTTGGTCGCTTCGGGACCGGCGTTGTTGAGCAACTGGCTGCGGACGTTGCTGATCGAGGGGTCGTTGGGGCTCAACTGGAGCAGGCCACCCGGCAGCCCAGAGGCCGTCGCCGTCCCCGCGCCCGCCGGACCGGAGCTGGCCGGGAGGGCGGGGATGTGGGTGACGGCGGCGGCCAATTGGATGGAGGACACGTCGCACCGTAAGAGGTTCACGCGGCCGAGGACGGCGCTGCGCACCACCAACACGTTGGTCGTCAGCGACAGCACCTCGCCCGACAGGCGATCCCCATTGCGCATCCAGACTTCGTCGATCGAATTGGTGGCGGGCGGATGGGCAGCGGCCGGGCCCGGCACGAGTTGGATCGCCACCACCTGATTGCGGGGGAGGGTGACCCGGCCGAGGGTGGCGCTCTGCAACACGACCTTGTTCGTGGTGAGCGCGAGGACCGAGCCGGTGCAGTGGTCGCCGTTCTGAATCGCCACCTCGTCGGCACGGGCGGCGACCGGGAGTGCGAGCACCAAGCCGAGCAGGAGCGCGAGGCAGTGGACCGTGTGGGGGAGACCGGCAGGAAGATGGCCCAAGAAGCCGCCGGACCACGGCGTAAAACCCTCGCTCTTCATGGACAAAGCATACTCCCCGGACGGCGAAAACGCAATGGTGCGCCGGACGCCCGCCCCGGGAGCGCCGGCATCCCTGCCGGCTCGGCCGGCGATGCTCTCAGAGCTTGTGGACTGGGCAGTGTAGCCACCGAGAGCACAGAGTTCACCGAGAATGCCCTCTCTGTGCCCTCGGTGCCCTCGGTGCCCTCGGTGGCTCATCTGCCCCTTCCGCCTGCGGGCGTGGGAGGCCGTCCGATCAATCCGGCAGGATCTTCACCCGGATGTTACGGAAGCACGCCTTGCTCCCCTTGTTCCGCATCGGTGGGTGGCCTTGCAGCGCGAACGTGCCGCTGGGCATCCACGTCATGCCGGTCTCCAACTTGTGCTCCGAATCCGGCTGGGGGATTTGTTCCTCCACCATCGTCACGCCGTCGAGTTTTACGGTCACGAACCCGTTCCGGCAGATGATCTCCTGGGTGTACCAAACGTTGTCGACCACCGGAGCCTTGGGGAGGATCTTGGTCTTCTGCTTGTTGTCCGCCCCCGGCGCCTCGGGTCCCCACGAGATGTTCGAAAGGCCGTAGAGGCTGCCGGTGCGGCGCCAGTCACTGTGGCTGTTGTCCACCTGGCACTCCATCCCCCAGCGCGGCCACTCGGACTCCTGGTACTTGGTGTGGAAGTAGATCCCCGAATTGGCGCCGGGGAAGGTCATCACCTCCACGCGCAGGTCGAAGTTCTTGAACGCGTGGCCGCCGACCTCCCCCACATAAAACAAGTGGGCGGGACCCTGCGCGCCCTTGGGGTATTCCATGGTGATCACGCCGTCTTGGACGGAAAAAGTGGTCGGGTTCTGGCCGATCTTCCAGCCGTCGAGAGACTTGCCGTCAAAGAGGCTGACGAACCCCTCCTCGCCCGCGGGCGCGGCGCTGACGGTGACAGTGGACGGGAGGAAGGGAAGCAGGGCAAGAGCGCCTACGAGGAGCAGTTTCATGGGATTACGGGGTGGCGGGGTGATTGTGGAAGGGTGTTACGGTCAACGCCCCGAGATTGGGCGGTTCCCGCGGGAATTGTCAAAAAGAAAACCGCAGGGGGCTTGCGCCATCCGAGATTCCGCAAGCGGTGTCCAGGGCGTAACTGCCGCGGTTGTTCGCCCAGCTCGATTAGCTACCCGGGCAGACGTGGGTGGACGGCGTTGCCTACTTGTGTTTCTGGACCGCGAGAGGCCCGGTCTTGGTCCTCCGCCTGCGAGTGCTGACGCCGTAGGGCGTGGGGGCTTCGTGGAGGGCGGCCCCGATGGCGGGCGGGGCAACTGCCAAGACCGGCGCACGGAGTTGGATTTGCAGGTTCGCGGTGCTGAAGAGGGAGGCGTTCTCGTTCCTCAGGCGGGCGGCCGCCATGTGGCAGTAGTCGGTGTCCAGCTCGATGCCGACGCTGTTGCGGTGGTTCTTCATTGCGGCCAGCATGGTGGTGCCGGTGCCGCAAAAGGGGTCGAGAACGGTGTCGCCGACAAAAGAGAACATCTGGACCAACCGGGACGCCAGCTCGAGGGGGAAGGGCGCCGGGTGTTCCTTGGTGGAGGCCCCGGACAGGTTCCAAAACTGCTGGAACCACCGATCGAAC
>Ga0182030_10002464_pt1 | contig 39222 bp, 30 predicted proteins | sample 812S3MmetaG_FD_121299 | JGI IMG/M metagenome (GOLD analysis project Ga0182030, IMG submission 121299) | Permafrost microbial communities from Stordalen Mire, Sweden - 812S3M metaG (Illumina Assembly) | ecosystem: Environmental > Terrestrial > Soil > Wetlands > Permafrost | place: Sweden...
ACCTCGCGGCAATCTTCGGGGCTCTTACCCGAGGGGGGTCGACGGAAGAAACGTGGAATCGCGGTTTCACAACCCCGAAACGTACCGGCGCAAGCCCTGACGAAGTACGGTTTTCAGAGAATCAAGCATCGAATCGGGGAGCGCGGCGCCATCCAGCGTCGTCAACCTTGAAGATGCGGTTCGAATCATTGGCGGCCGCCCGCAAGGGTCCGAAAAGATCCGGAGACGCCTCGGCGACAAGCCCGAGAGCCCCGGCCGCCTGCAACGCACTATGGGATTTCCCCGGATCTCAAGCCACCAGTCTCTTTATTCTCAGTTCCCAATGCCACTCCCCATGAATACCGACCGCACCGCCATCGTGGCCGCCGCCGCCGCGCACGATTTCAATAACGACCTCACGGTCATCTTAAGCGGCGTCACCGAAGCGTTGCGCTGCCTGGAAGCCGGCCATCCGTCCCGCGCCTATTTGCTCGATCTTCGCGCCGCCGCGCAGCGATGCGTCTGGAGAGCCTCCGGACTGTTGAATTTTTGCGCCAAAAGCCACACTGGTCCCGTGCGCGCTTCCTTCGAAAACCTCACTCGAATCTAGAATCCGGCCCCGGTAGTGCGAGAATGGCAAGATGCCCGCCGTCGCCCGTTCCGTCGCAAACGTCCCGGGCTCGCGAATTCGCGAGCTTGCGGATATCGCCATGGGGATGGACGGGGTCCTCCGTCTGTACTTCGGCGAGTCCAATCTACCCACCCCGGAGTACATTAAACAGGCCGCTTGGCGCGCCATGGAGGCTGGCTTCACCTACTACACCCAGAACGCCGGGCTGCCTTCCTTGCGCCGCGCCATCGTCGAAAACTATCGCCGCCTGCAATCCGTGGAACTCGATCCCGCATCGGAAATCATCGTCACCGCTTCCGGCGTCCAGGCTCTCAACCTGGGTATCCGATGCGCCCTCGATCCCGGCGACGAAGCCATCGTCCTGACGCCCGCCTGGCCCAACGGCTCTTGCAGCGTGATGATGGCCAATGCCGCCGTCCGCCAGATTCCCCATCCGCTCCGCGGCGCACGCTACGGCATCGATTTCGATACTCTGGCGGCCGCCGTCACCCCGCGCACGCGCCTCTTGCTGTACACCTCGCCTTCCAATCCCCTCGGCTGGGTGGCCACGGAGGAAGAGCAGCAGGGCCTGCTCGATTTCGCCCGCCGCCACGGCCTTTGGCTCATGGCTGACGAGGTGTATGACCGCATCTATTATTCCGGCGCGCGCCTCGGCGAACCTGTGCCATCCATTCTGCGCAAAGCCACCCGCGACGATGCCGTGATGGTGGTACACTCTTTTTCCAAGAGTTACTGCATGACCGGCTGGCGCGTGGGCTGGTTGGTGGCGCGCCGCGACCTGGTTGCCAAGGCCACTCAATTGAACGAATTCGTCATTTCCTGCGCCCCGACCGTAGCCCAGAAAGCCGGCGAGACCGCCCTGGCCGAAGGCGAACCCGAGCTGCTGCGCATGCTCGAAGGCCTCCGTGACAATCGCCGCATTTGCCTGGACGCGCTCTCCGGTATCCCAGGCGTCACCCTGCCCGCGCCCGATGGCGCTTTCTACGTCTTCCCCCGCATCGCCGGGTTGGACGATTCTTTTGCCTTCTGCAAGCGGCTTCTCGAAGAGACCCGCGTAGGACTGGCGCCCGGCGTGGCGTTCGGCGAAGGCGGCGAAGGTTCCATTCGCATCTGCTACGCGGCGGAGCCGGCCATTCTGGAACCCGCCATGGAACGGTTGACGAAATTTCTACAGAGCGGCTCCTGAAAGCCGCGCCGAAATCCAAAGGAGGACTCACATGATCAAAGGCTTCAAGGAATTCCTGCTGAAGAATAACGTGCTCGCCCTGGCTGTCGCGGTGATTGTCGGCGGCGCCGTGGGCAAGGTCGTCTCCTCGCTCGCGGCCGACATCATCATGCCGCTCATCGGTCCGGCTATTCCCGGCGGCAACTGGCGCACCGCCACCATCGAATTCGGCAAGAAGATGGGCGCCGACGGCAAGGAAGTCGTCAACACCATCAATATCGGTTCCTTCTTCGGCAGCGTCGTCGATTTCCTGATCATCGCCATCGTGGTCTACATCATCACCAAGGCGCTGCTCAAAGAAGCGCCGGCTCCGCCGCCGCCGCCCACCAAGACCTGCCCGCGCTGCAAGGAGTCCGTCGCCCCCGACGCCACCCGCTGCAAGTTCTGCACGTCGGACCTGTAGCTTTTCGTGGCGCACCCACTCTGGCGTGCCGCATCGACACTCGTAGGTGGCATTGGGCGGAACCGCCGGCGGTTCCGCCCGCGCTTCACGGTTTTCGTATCGACACTCGGCGCCTTGCCTTCGGCTCATCGGGGGGAAACTTCCCCCGGAAGTTGTACAATAGCTTACAACTGGAGTATTCCCCCCATGAACATCCGATGCGCCGCGGTTCTTTTGTTATTCGCGGCTTCTGGCCTGTCCGCATTCGCGGCCGATTCACCACCCGTTCGGCCGATGGCCGGCCCCGTCGAAATCATGCATTTGAAGGACGTCAAACCCGGCATGATGGGTACCGCGTGGACCGTTTTTCAAGGCACCGAACCCGAAGCGGTACCGATTGAAATTGTGGGCCGCCTCAAGAACCAGAACGGCCCGAACCAGGACATTATCGTGGCGAAAATGCTGGGCAAAGCCAAGGTGACCAATGTCGCCGGCGGCATGAGCGGCAGCCCGGTTTATATCGACGGCAAGCTGGTGGGCGCGGTGGCGCTGCGCATGAGCACGTTTTCACCGGATGCCATTTGCGGAATCACGCCGATTGAACTGATGCTGGAGATCAACGACCTGGATAAGAGCCGTCCCGACGATGCGCGCACGCCGGAGAAGGCGCGCGCCCGCAATGGCGCGGTGGCCGTGCCGGACGGGATGCTGAGTTTTCAGGCCGCGGGCGGCCTGGCGCCGCAGCAGATGATGGTGCCGATTGAAGCGCCGCTGATGCTCTCCGGCTTTACCGAAAGCGCGCTGCGCGAGTTTGGGCCCCTGTTCCAGCAACTGGGTGTCAACGCCGTGCAGGGCGGCGCGGCCAACGACATCCACAGCAACAAGCCGGCGCCGGGATGGCAGCATGCGCTGAACCCCGGCGACAGCATCGCGGGCGTACTGGTGGATGGCGATATGGCGGTTACCGGCCTGGGAACCGTTACCTATAACGACGGCAAGCGGGTGCTGGGCTTCGGGCATGCTTTCTTCAATCTGGGACCGGTGGTCATGCCGATGAGCAAGGGCGAAGTGGTGATGACCCTGGCCTCCAGTTACCAGCCGAATAAGATGGCGAACGCGACCGAGGTTGTGGGCGCCTTGCATCAGGATCGCTATACGGGAATCATGGGAGTGCTGGGCGCTGAGTCCGACATGATTCCGGTGACGGTGAAGTTGCGGTCGCTCGACGACAAGGAAAAGCTGACGCGCGAGCGGGACTTTCACTTCAATGTCTTCGTCCACCAGAAATGGACGCCCTACCTGATGATGTTGACGCTCTACAATTCGCTTTCGCAATTGAACGAACTGGCGGACGAAACCACCTACCGGCTAACCGGCAAGGTGGAGTTCGATGGCGCGGCGCCGGGGACTCCGCTTCCCGCTATTTCGCTTTCCACCATGGCGGCCGCCGGGGACGCGCCCATGCCGGCGCCGCTGGCCATGGCGGCGTGGTGGGGAAATATGTTCAACCGGCTGTATCTGAACAACGTGAACACGCCGGACGTGAAGCGCGTCAACGTGACGGTGGACCTGCTGCCGGAGCGGCGCGTCGCCACCATCGACAGCGCCTGGGTGCGGGAACCGGAAGTCCGCGCCGGCGATTCGGTGCCCGTGAAAGTGTTTCTGAGGCCGTACCGCGGCGAGCGCATCGAGCGCGATTTTGTGGTGAAAATTCCCGAAGGCCTGGCCAAAGGCGATCACCGCATTATGCTGAGCGATGCCGACACGGTGAACCGCATGCAGAACATGGCCGGCCTGATGGATCGCTACATCGATCTGCCGCAAACCGTATCGCTGATCAACCAGGAGCGGTCCAACAATAAGTTGTATGTCTCTCTGGTGGAATCCACTCCCACGGCTTATATGGACGATAAGACGCTGCCCAGCCTCCCGGCTTCGGTGTTGAACGTGATGCAGGCCGGAAGGGCATCCAGCCGCGCCGTAGTGACCTCTCCGGAGACGGCCACGGAGCAAATGTCATTGCCGTTCGATTTGGTGGTGACGGGCAGTTATTCGCTGCGGATCCACGTGAAATAAAGCACGCGGACCGCGTCAAACAGACTACGGGCTGGTACGATCTCAACATGAAAAAACCGATGAGCAAGTGGATGGTGCGCGCCTCCGGCGTTTTGCTGGTGGCGATGGCGCTGGCGGCAAGTGAAACGAAGAACTGGACGCAGAGTGAATCCGCCGATTTCGAAAAGGGCGTGCTGCAGAAGCTTTCGCTCCGCAGCGATGGGTTGTTGACGCTGGCGCCGCGTTCGAACGAGGTCTTCGATACCTCCGCGGCGTACCTATGGGCGTTGGCGCGGGATTCCAAAGGCGCCCTCTACGCCGGAGGCGCCGGCGCAAAACTGTTCCGCATTCCACCGGGCGGCGCCGGCAAACTAGTGGCGGAACTGGACGCGCTGGAGATCCACGCGATTGCAGTGGACGCGCGCGACCGCGTGTATGTGGCCACCGCGCCCGATGGCAAAGTGTACCGCACCACGGACAACGGCAAGCCTGAAGTGTTCTACGATCCCAAGGCCAAATACATCTGGGCCCTGGCCTTCGACCACCAGGGCAACCTGCTGGTGGCCACCGGCGACCACGGAGAACTCCATCGCGTGACGCCCGATGGAAAGGGCACGGTCTTTTTTCAAACCGGCCAAACGCACGTACGCTCGATGGCGGTGGACGCGGCGGATAACGTGATTGTGGGCACCGACCCGGGTGGACTGGTGCTGCGGGTAACGCCCGCCGGCGAAGGCTTCGTGCTCTACCAGTTGGCGAAAAAGGAAGTAACGGCGGTGGCCGTGGCTCGGGACGGCGCCATTTACGCCGCGGCGGCGGGCAACAAGCAGGCCGCCGCTCCCGCAGCGCCGGCGCCGATTTTGACATCCCCCTCCCCGGCCGGAGGATTCACGGTTACGGTGGGCCAGGCGGGCGCACCGGCCGTTGCCCGCCCGCCCGCTCCGCCACCGGCAGCGCCCGGAACACCGGCCGTGCCTGGCGGCAGCGAGGTCTACCGGATTGAGGCCGACGGATATTCGCACCGCGTCTGGAACCACGCGCAGGACGTGGTCTACGCGATTGCTTTCGATGCCACGGGTCGGCTTCTTTTGGGCACGGGGAACAAGGGCGGGGTGTATCGGGTGGAATCGCCGGTGCTCTCGACCGCGCTGGTGACGCTGCCGGTGACGCAGGTGACCGCCTTCCAAAGTGCGCCCGATGGACGCCTCTATGCAGCCAGCGGAAACACCGGCAAGCTCTATGAGATTGGGCCGGAGTTGGAAAAAGAAGGCTCGATCGAAAGCGACGTGTTTGACGCCGGCATGTACACCACGTGGGGACGGCTGACGTTTGAGGCGCACCTGAACGGCGGGCATATCGCGGTGACGGCGCGCAGCGGCAATCTGGACCAGCCGCAAAAAAACTGGAGCCCGTGGTCGGCCGCGATTACAGCAACCACTGGCGCACGGATCGCCTCACCGGCCGCGCGCTTCGTGCAATGGCGCGCCACGCTGACCGGTGACGGCGGCAGGCAATCGCCGGAACTCGAATCGGTGGACGTGGCGTATTTGCCGAAGAACGTGGAGCCGCGCGTGGATCAGATTGAGATTACGCCGGCGAACTACAAATTCCCGGCGCCTTCGTCTTCGCCGCTGCTGGCGATTGTGGCGTCGCCGCAAACGCTGAACCTGCCGACGCTGGGCCGGCGCTCTACAGTGACGGTTCCCACGCCGCCGTCGGAGAACACCACCACGACACCGGCTATGCAACTGGCCAAAGGCTATCTGGGCGCGCGCTGGCTGGCCATCGATCCGAACGGCGACACCATGATCTACCGCGTGGAGATTCGCGGCGCGGCGGAGAAGGAATGGAAGCTGCTAAAGGACAAAGTGGCGGAGAAATACTTGTCCTGGGATTCCACCGCTTTTCCGGACGGTGAATACCGGCTGCGCGTCACGGCATCCGACGGGCCGAGCAATCCGCCGGCGGAAGCGCTGGCCGGACAGATGGAGAGCGACCCGTTCTGGATCGACAATACGCCGCCCAAGATCACGGGCCTGACCGCTGCGCGGACAAGCGGAAAACTGGTGGTGAAGTGGCACGCAGCCGATGCGCTGAACGACCTCTCCAAAGCCGAATATTCGCTGGATGGCGGCGAATGGGCCGTGGCGGCGCCGGTGGGCCAGTTGTCGGATTCGCTGGAGCTGGATTACGCATTGAGTTTGGATGCGCCACCCGGCGAGCATACGATCGCCGTCCGGGTATCGGACGCGAACGACAACATGGCGGTAGAAAAAGTGGTTATCCGGTGAAGTAGGCCAGACGATCCTCCGTCCCACCGTACAACCGGCTAGTGGAACATCGCTTCGCAGCGGGCCAGAATTGCTGGATCGTCTACGCCGGAAAAACCGAACCCGTTCCACTTGTACGCGGCGGTGCGAACACCTTGCGCGCCGGGTTCCAGTTGGATGAAAGAATCCCGGCGGTGCAGCGCGCACAACACGCCATCGCCGCCCGGCAACAACGCGGCATCCAGCAGCGGCCATGCTAAGGCGCTGCCGCGCCAGCGGGCCACCAGACCGTTGGGACGCACTTCATAAACGTAGGGGCGCGGGCCGTCTTCACCATCGATGGACGAATAGTAACGCTCCAGCGCAAACAGCATGGGCTTATCGGGCGGGCCATTCAGATTGACGGATTCGGCCGAGAGTAACGGCAGCGCGGCGGAACGCCAGGACGCACCTTGAATGACGTAACCATTCTCCGCGCCGCGCGCGCGAAGCGGCGGCGGCGTCAGAGTAACCGGACAGGCCTGGATCGCGGCGGTAGAAGTAGTACCGGCGGACGGAGTCTGCGCGACGGCGGGGATAGAACTGCCAGCGGGCGTCTCGGTGGGAATGGCGCCGCAGCGCAGCTGCCCCGCGCGGATGCGGCAATCGGCGATGAGACCTTGCTTGGTATCGGGATACTTTTGATCGAAGAGATGATTGCCGAGCGAGAAGAAAACGGGGTGGCCGGCCACACATTCGGCCTGCTGCACCACGTGCGGATGATGGCCGACGATGAGGCCGGCGCCATTGGCAACCAGCCATTCGGCGGCGTGGCGCTGTTCCAGGTTGGGCCAGTCCAGAAGCTCACTGCCCCAGTGAATAAACACCACCACCAGCTCTGATAAATTGCGCGCCAGGCGCAGCTTCTGGCGCAATTCAATGGATGGAATTTCCACGCGCGCGCCGTCGCGCCCGGGCACGGCCGAGAGTGCAATGATGGCGATGGTGTGACCGCCCAAGTTGAGGAAGCGCGGCGAATCGGCGAAAGAAATTGCATCGACGCCGGCGTCGCGAAGCGCTTGCCCGGTGGTTTTGACGCCCGCCGCGCCCAGATCGCCGGAATGGTTGTTGGCGATGCCCATGGCGCGGAAGCCGCCTTTCGCCAGCAGCGGAATGAGCGCGGCGGGAATGTCGAAACACGGGGCGTCGGCCGGCGCGGGCAGGCAGTTTTCGGGCCCGCCCACGGCGCCTTCCAGGTTGCCGGCCACCCAATCGGCCGCATGGAAGAGATCGGCGAAGCCGGCCCACGGGAACCGCCCCGTGCGTTCGATTTCGGCGCGTACCTGGCGGGAAAGAGAGACATCGCCCGTGAAGAGAAGACGCACTTCGGCGGGCTGGGCGCCGGCAGGCACGGCCAGGCAAGCGGCGAGAATCAGAATGGCTTGCGCGCGGGACATGAAAGAGCGCTTGCGGAAATATAGGGCGCAACCCACGCCGGATGCGGCTGGGTGGCCACTTTCTTCAGCCAGTCCGAATCGTCCAACAAAGTGCCAGACTGGAATTCATAGTATGAGTAGGCAGCGCCTTTGACCGCTTCGCGGCGGCCAAAAAAGGGAACCGTGTGGTCCCATTCGAGCGGGCGTCCGACTGCCACCATCAGGTACGGAGCTTGCCCGGCGGTATCGGAAACATCCGCAATCTTGGGTACGGGATTGGGCGTGGAGAGCGCCAGATCCTTGTTAGCGAGGCTCTTGTAAACCAGGAAATGATGTTCGGCGACCCGTCCGAAATAGAGAATCTCTTCGTAATCCGCCGCGGTCAACGGTTCGCCGCGGGTTTCCTTGGCGGCGATCGCCTGGAAGACGCGGGCCTTGCCGGCGGTCTCATTCAGCCGTCGGATGAGGCCGGCCTGCAGTTGCATCTGGCCATCGTCGTCGGAAGGCAGCTTGCCGGCGAGTTGCAGACCACCGGAGGAGATTAAGCCGGCGGCCGCGGTGAACAGGTCGCCGATGCGCGCGAAGGTTTTGGGGTCCGGTTCGGCATAGCCGCGCGGCGGGCGCATGATGATTTCTTCGAAGCCGGCTTCCCCGCATTCGGCGCTGACGCGTTCATTCACCAGCACGGTGGCGTGGCGCAGCGTGGCCCAGGACGCCAGACCGGTCTGCAACCGCTTAGCGCGCCAGAGCGCGGCGTCCAGGTCGCCATTGGGAGAAGTGAGGGAATCGGCCCACTGCACGGCCAGGGCGTCGATCCACTGCTGGTAAAGACTCCCGGCGGCGGGCGGACGGATGGCCGCGAGGCGATCCAACGCGCCACCCAAGGGCGGATATTTCGCGATGTCCGGGGCCAGCAAGCCGCGCGCGAACTGGCTGCCCAGCGCCGCGGCCACATCTAACCCGGAAGGCATCAGTCGGCGCCCGCCGGGACCTTCGATGCGCTCGACTGCGGGCAGCGCGTCATGGTAGGTGGTGGAGAAGAGCGCCTCATTATCGAAGCCCCAGGCAAGCGGGAACAGAACCGGCGCGGTGAGCGGATGCCGGATGTAAGCAGGCGCGGGCGGCGCATCCTGCCACAAAAGTGGAGAGCGCGAAGGCGCGATCAGATCCTGATAGGAAGCGATCCAACGCAGCGCGGCGGCTTTCACGGCAGGCGGCAACTGGCGCAAATCGTCCATGTTCCATTTGGGGTCGGGCGCGCTGGTTACGTAACGGAACGCGCGGAAATACCCCTGGGCTTCGGGAGTTGCGGTGTAATGGCCGCGCGGTTTCAGTTCGGCGTAATCGAACGTGCCGCCGGTGACGCCGGAGACTTGCGGGCCGGTGGCCTGCAGGATGCGCTGCGCCTCCTGATTGGCGCCAGGGCCCGACTGCACGGCGGCGAGCGCGGTGAAAAATGCGGTCCACGGCGATTGGGGATGCTGTTGCCGCAGGCTGGCGGCCGCTTCGGTAACGAATTGCCAGAACGCGGGGATCGCCATCTGCCGCTCGCGCACGATGAACATGCCTTCATAGGCGGCGGCAAAGAGCTCCCAGAAACTATCGGTGGTGACCAGGTAAGGCCGAGTGGGAATGGACTCGTCCAGGTCGCCACAAGCATAGGCTTCGGAATCGTAGAGCTGATAGAGTTGGTCGTCCTTGAGCTGGCGGAACAGGCCCCCGCGGCCTGCCAGGAGTTGCGTATCCTGCGCGGATTCGGTAAACATCCAGGCATTCACCACGTCGGCCAGAGGCACCGGGACGGGGATATAGTTCACGGTGAAACCGGCATCGGTGCGCGTGACACCGACGATGCCGCGGCCGTCCGGAACGGAGGATGGCGCGGAGATCAAGTGGTAACCGGCGGCTTCGCGGTGGTGCGTCGCACCCCGGTCCAGCAGCACATCGATGCCTTCGGCGGCGGCCTGCCACTGCAGGACGGCAGCGCCGTTGGGCGTGACGCTGATGGAGCCGCCGCAGAGATCGCGGTTGAAGAGGCGCGCATTGGTTTCCCAGTGGTCGCGGCCATAGCCAGCGGCGTGGAAACAATTGCCGCCGTCCTCCCAAATCAACAGATGGCCTGCCGGGTGGAAGCCGACCGGCAGCGCGGAAGCGGCGACGAGTTGGCTGGGCGGTTCATCGGCGTCGGGAATTTTGGCGAAGCCGTCGCGATGGCCCACCACCTGGTATTCCTTCTTGCCTTCCTCCGTGATGGAGTGAATGGAATACGCGCCATCGGCGCCGCGCAGACCGAAGAACAGGCGGTAAGCCAGCACCTGCTGGTGGCGCGCTTCGTCGAAAGAGATGGCATACGGACGCGGGCCGGCCACCAGGCGGCGGATCTCCTGATGCGAGGAGTAGACCGGCTTGTCCTTCCAGGCGCCGGAGACCTGCTCCAGCTTGACGATGACCCACTGGCCCTCACGCTGGCCCGAGAGAAAGAGCGCACCGGCTTGCGGATGCCACACGATGGAACGCGCGGCGAAGGCCACTGGCACAGCCCAAAGTGTCGATGTCTGAGGCTGGCCGATTTCCCAGGACAACACCTGGCGGGCGCCGGCGGCGTCGGCGACCAGAAGCGCAACCTGCGGGCCGGCCGGCGAGACGTCCGAATCGAGCACGCGCGTGCCTGCGGGCAGATGGAGTTGCGCGGCCTGAGCAGGCGACGGGGCGACACGCAGTTCGGGAGCGTCAAAGACTGAGGCAGCGGCAATCAGCGGCAGCAACAGAAGAGACAACAGCGCAGGGCGGTTCATGAGCTTCTCCTTATTCTGCGGGTTGGCGGGTGGAAAGTATAGATGGGGAGATTCCGGGCGGACGCGGCAGGGGCTAAAGCCCTGGGTGTTTGATCCGTCTATTGGTACGACTCAAGTCGTGCCCTGATACAACCCTCGTCGACCGGCCAGGAGGCCGGTCCCACTTAGTTAAACGGGCTATCATGGCAGGATGAAGAAAGTTCTTGCCGCCGCGGGGATGGCGTTTCTCGCTGCTCTGGCCTGCGCGCAGACCGAGCCGACGGTACAGCAGATCTCCAGCCGGTTGACCGCCAATGACCTGAAAGCCGACGTTTCCTTCCTGGCCTCCGATGCGTTGCAGGGCAGAGGAACGCCGTCGCCGGGGCTGGAGGTTGCGGCCGAATACATCGCGGCGCAGTTTCGCCGCGCCGGCCTGGAACCGGCGGGCGACGACGGCTATTTTCAAACGGCGCTCTATGGCACCACGACACCCAATCTGGAAGGCATGGAGTTTACGGTGGAAGCGGGTGGACATACCGTCCAGGCGCACAAGGAATCGATGACCATGCAGCAGGCCGGCGCGGCCGATTTCAGCCGGGCGCCACTGATTAAAGTGATGGGCAGCGATGCCCCGGCAATCAACGCGCTGACTCCGGAACAGGTGCGCGGCAAAATCCTGGTGCTTGATTTTCCGGATGGCGCGAATGCGCAGGCGATTACGCGCCAGCTTCCGGTAATGACGGCGCGGCTGCAGCCTGGCCTGGTGGTGATCCTGCGTTCGGGCGGACAACCACCAGCGGGGAACGGACGGCTGCGCGAGATGTCCAGTGCACCGAGCATCCCCGTGCTGGTGGTGTGGGACGATGCCATCCGGACGGCGCTGGTTTCCGGCAAGCCGGCGCCCAGCGACGCGGCGGTGACGGTACATATTCCGCCGCCGACCGTGGTTCCGGTGAAACTGCATAACGTGGTCGGAGTGTTGCGGGGCTCCGACCCGGTGCTGCGCGACAGCTACGTGCTGGTGACGGCGCATTACGATCACCTGGGCGTGCGGGGAACGGGCGAAGGCGACCACATCTTCAACGGAGCGAATGACGACGGGAGCGGAACGGCGTCGGTGATTGAAATCGCCAACGCGCTGGCGGCGCAACCGATGCGGCCGAAGCGTTCGATTGTCTTCATGACGTTCTTCGGCGAAGAACTGGGACTGGTTGGCTCTCGCTACTATGGCGCGCACCCGGTCTTCCCGCTGGCTCAGACAGTGGGGGATCTCAATCTGGAGCAATTAGGCCGTACGGATGTGGATGGCGGGTCCAGCGTCGGCCTGGTGAACGTGACCGGCTACGATTTTTCCACTCTCACCGAAACCGTTCGCAAAGCCGGAGAAGCCACTGGGTTGCAAGTGGTGAAGAACGAAGCGCTCAATGTGCGCTACTTCGCGCAGAGCGACAACCAGGCGCTGGCCGATGCCGGAGTTCCCGCCCACACGCTTTCCGTTGGGTATATGTTCCCCGATTACCACCAGGCGGGCGATGAATGGCCCAAGCTGGACTACGACAACCTGGCCAAGGTGGACCGCACCGTAGCACTAGCGGTGTTCCGTGTGGCCGATAGCGTGGAAGCGCCGCAGTGGAATAAAGACATTCCGAACACCGAGCGGTACATCAAAGCGCGGCAGGAATCGCTGAGCAAGAAGTAGCTGCAAGCTTCCCCGCTGCGGGCAAACGTAAACCATGCCCCCCGACGTTAGCTATTGGTTGTGATGCCGGCGTTCGTCAGCGTATTCATGATGATGGACATCGGGTTTAACGGCTGATTCTGGTTCGACGAACCGGAAGTTGACGGGTCCAGGAACTGCGCCAGCAGGTTCGACGTGGAATTACTGGTTGAGCCGGTGCTGGAAGTGGAACTGCTGGAACTGGTTGTATCCGTAGCAGATGCCCCACCGTGGTGATGGTGCCCGTGGTGGTGATGGCCGCCGCCAATGGCCTGAGACAAATCAGCCACATTGGGAAGCTGCCCGCTTTGCGAAGCAGTGGTGAAATCGGTTGCCAATTGGGTGAGCTGGGTTGCTTCGCTGGTGTTGCCGTCGGCGGTGGCGGTGCTGGCGGCGTTCGTCAGGTTGGTAGCAATCTGCTGTGTCACCTGCTGGTATTCAGTGGGGTTGGATTGCTGCAGTTGCTGCAACGTGCTGAGCAACTGGGCAAACGGAGAAAGCTGGTTGGTGTCTTGGGTATTCCCGAGTGAGATCCCGGTAGTGCTGGCAGTGCTGCCGCTGGTGGAAGTGGTTTTGCCAAATGTCGTGTTGAACAGCGACTGCAGATACGCGCTGTTGGTTCCCGAAAGCGTATTGATGTTCATAAACAGCCTGATGGCAGTTTTCGGTCCATTTCCTAAGGACCGTGGAATCAAACAGTTGTAAAATCGGGCCGGTGTCAGCTTCTTGACGGGAGGCAGGCTTTTGGCGCTCGATGCCCGGCGATCCAGCCGGCTTCTCGCGCCGGCGTGCGCGGCTTTATAATGACGTTGCATACTGTGGATACCATTCGAGAAAAAAGTGTTCTCATCACCGGCGCTGGCCGCGGGGTTGGAAAACGGCTGGCCATAGGCTTTGGCGAAGCCGGAGCGCATATCGGGCTGCTGGCCCGCAGCAAGGCTGAACTGGACCTGGCCAAACTGGAGATTGAACAGACCGGCGCGCAGGCGCTGCGCTTGCCGGCGGACGTTCGCAACCTGGACGAAATGAAGACGGCAGTCGCCCTGATGCTGAAGCAATTCGGACGCCTGGACGTGCTGATCGCATCGGCCGGCGTGCAAGGTCCGATTGGTCCTTTGCTCAGCACCAAACCGGAAGCGTGGGCGGACACGATTCAAACCAACCTCATTGGGGCAGTAAACGCCTGCCGGGCGGTGCTGCCGTACATGATTGAAAAACGGTCGGGCAAAATCATTCTGATTGTGGGCGGCGGGTCGGGCCACACGCGTGCCAACTTTGGAGCCTACGCTGCCTCGAAGGCGGCGGTGGTCCGTTTCGCCGAGGGATTGGCGATCGAAGTGAGCGACCACAACGTGCAAGTGAATTGCGTCTCACCGGGCAGCGTGTACAGCCACATGACCGACGAAATCCTGCATGCGGGCGAAGAGAAAGCCGGGCGCCGGGAGATCGAAGAGGCCGAGCAGGTGCGACTGACAGGCGGCATTCCCGCGGCCAAGCAGACGCAGTTGGCTTTGTTTCTGGCATCCCAACGATCGAACCATATCAGCGGCAAGCTGATCCACGTGAACGACGATTGGAAACGGTTTGAGAACCAGAATATGAAGCCCGAGTTGTACACGCTGCGAAGAGTTCAGAAGATCTAAGCGGTCGAGTCGTGCGCGAGGGCATGCTGGGCTGCGCCCGGCTAAGGCTGATCCCAGCGTGTGCCCTGTGAGTCATATTTCCTACGAGCTTCGCTACTTGGTTTGGCGGAGATTGGCTGCATGGAGGCTCACGGATGAAGAAGGTCGTCCCGATCGCGATATTGCTGAGGCTGCTGGCGTCGGGGGCGCCGGCAGCCTTACTGGTGGCGGCTGGTTCGGCGGGTGCGGACCAGGCGCGTTGGAAAGGGATGCAATTGCCGCTCAGCTTTGAGGCCAACCTGGGGCAGACCGATAGGGCCGTGAAGTTCTTTTGCCGGGGCGACGGGTACGCGGTATTCTTGACTCCCACTGAAGTGGTCTTCGCGCTGCACCAGCGGGATGGCGCCGAAGAAAAGCCAGCCGTGCTGCGGATGAAGCTGCTGGGAGCGGATGGCACGGCGAAGATTTCCGGAAGCAATCCACTCGCGGGAAACGCCAATTACTTCGTGGGTAACGATCCCCAGAAGTGGCGCACGGGAATCTCGACTTACGGAAGCGTGAAGTATCAGGGAATCTACCGTGGTGTGGATGCGGTTTTTTATGGCAACCAGCGCGAGTTGGAGTACGACGTCACGGTGGCGCCGGGGGCCGATCCAAAACAAATTGCGCTGGAGTTCACAGGCGCCAGAGCGGCAATCAACCGCGCCGGCGATTTAACCCTGAAACTCAAGGGCGACACAGTCATGCTCCACCGGCCGGTAATTTACCAGGACACAGGCGCGGGCAGAACCAGGGTGGAGGGAAAGTACGCGGTAAACGGCAACCGGGTAAGGTTTCAGATTGGCGCTTACGATCGCAGCCGGGCGCTGGTTATCGACCCCGTGCTCTCGTACCTCACTTACCTGGGCGGCAGCGGCAACGACACCATCGGCGATATCACGGGCTATTATCCATCGGGCGAGACGAATCCCACGCAAGCATTGGCGGTGGATGCCTCGGGCAATGTTTACGTCACCGGCTACACTTACTCGCTGGACTTTCCCATGCAGGCGGCCTACCAGGGCACAGCGAAGCAACTGAAGAATTACCAAACCGTCTTCGTGACCAAGATCAATGCTACCGGCGCGGCGCTGGTGTACTCCACGTATCTGGGAGGCTCGGTGTTTGACTCGGCCGCGGCCATCGCCGTGGATGCGAGCGGCAGCGCGTACGTGGCGGGACACACGGCGTCGTCCGATTTTCCGGTTACCAAGGGCGCCTTCATGACGCTCTGCGATGGCAGCACGTGCGGCTATTATGGACCATCCAATGGATTTCTGACGAAACTGAGTCCGGATGGCAAGAGCCTGGTTTACTCGACGTTTCTGGGAGGCCAATCGGGAGACGCCACCAGCATCACCGGCGTGGCCGTGGATTCCAAGGGGCAGGCTTACGTAGGAGGGGAGACCAATAGCGCTTGCTGGAGTTCGCCGCCCAGCATTTATTACACGGTGACACACTGCTTTCCAACGACCACCGGCGCAGTGATTCCCGGGAGTATCTTCGACGTATCGAGTTACCCCGACAGCCAGGAACACAACGTCAATAACCAGGGAAGCGCCTTTGTGTCGGTCTTCGATGCCGCGGGCGCAACGCTGCTCTATTCGACGCTCTTCGGCGATGCCGATCCGACGGCGCATTTCCCTTTGAGCACCGAGTATGAAACCAGCGCCACGGGCGTGGCGGTGGATTCCACTGGGAATTTCTATCTGGTGGGAACCACCAAAGACGCCTATCTGCCGACCAACTCGCACGCTTTTCAGCCGCTGTTTCCGGCGGCCTCCGGGCTTACGGCGCTGGCGTTCGTCGCAAAGTTCAGCCCGGTCGGCTCAGCCGGCGGCGCTGCGCTGGTCTATGCCAGCTATCTGGGCGGGACCACTTCGACGGCATACGCACAGGCGTCCGGTGTGGCTGCGGACTCGAACGGCAGCGCCTATGTAACAGGCATGAACGAGTCAACGGCTTTTCCCGTGACGTCCGGAGCTTATCAGACCACGTCCGAAATCGGAACTTACGGCGGAGCCACCGGATTTGTAACTAAGATCAAACCCGACGGCAGCGGGTTGGCGTGGTCCACGCTGCTGGGGAACCTGACGAATTCCGCAAGCGGCGGATACCGTGGCATTCTGACTGCGATGGGCCCCGTGCAACTGGATGCAAGCGGCAACGTGTATGTGGCGGGCCAGGCGGAGATCGGATTTCCGGAAGTGAATCCGCTACAGGCCACTACGGGGGGCGGACCGCAAGCCTTCGTGGCGAAGTTTGATAGCGCGGGAGCCAACCTGCTGTTCTCGTCACTGATCGGTTCCGGAGGAACCTCGGGTGTCCAGGCTGCGGCGGGCGTGGCGGTGGATAGCCAGGGAAGCATTTATCTGGCCGGGAACACCACTAGCGGCAGCCTGGCGGTGACGGCCGGCGCGCTGCAGCCGGCATTCGGGAAGAGCGCGGGAGCGAGCGCCGGTTTCGTCGCCAAGATCTCTCTGCCTTCGGCCACGCCGGCCATCGCGGCGAGCGCCGGCATCGAGAACGGCGCCAGTTATCAGGCTGGTATTGTTCCGAATTCGTGGATTAGCATCAAAGGAACCAACCTGGCGCCGGTAACCGACACGTGGGCGAACGCTGTGGTCAACGGCACGCTGCCCGTCTCCTTAGATAAGGTGGGCGTCAGCGTGGGCGGGCAAGCGGCGTACATCTCTTATGTGAGTCCGGGGCAGATCAACGCGCTGGCGCCCAACGTCGCAGCGGGCAACGTGCTGGTGACGGTGACAACTGCGAACGGGACCAGCTCGGCCGTTACCGCCGTGGCGCAGACGGTTCAGCCGGCTTTCTTCCCATGGGGCAGCTACGCCGTAGCAACCAAGACTGATTATAGTCTGGCTGTCAAGAACGGCACGTTTCCCGGCTTGACTACCGTGCCGGCGAAACCGGGCGACATCATCATTCTGTGGGGGACGGGTTTCGGTCCGACGACACCAGCCGCTCCGACCGGCGTGGTGGTGCCTTCGGGCGGCCCTTATTACACGGCGAGCGCAGTCACGGTGACAGTAGGGAGCACTCCGGCCGCAGCTTACGGAGCGGCGTTGACACCCGGAGAAGTGGGGTTGTATCAACTGGCCATCCAGATTCCCACGACACTAGCTGACGGCGATTACCCAGTCATCGCCACGGTTGGGGGCACGCAGTCTCCTTCGACCATGCTGATCACAGTGCAGAAGTAAGTCCGCGTCATTGCGAGTCAGTTTACAAATGTATAACTCACGGAGCCTAGGGGCCGCGAACATGACGGGCCGGGAGGCCGATCCCATGTGTGATATCCTCGCTTCGAGAGAGAGGGAATCACTATGAAGAGAGTGTTAATCGGTCTGGGCTTTTCCGCGCTGGTCTGCTTACCTGTCCTGGCTGCACTCAAAGCGGGCGATCAAGCGCCCGATTTTTCAGCCAAGGCTTCGCTAGCCGGAAAAGAAACCAGCTTTTCGCTGCCGGACGCGTTGAAGAAAGGTCCGGTGGTGGTTTATTTCTATCCCTCCGCTTACACCAAGGGCTGCGATGTGGAAGCCCATACTTTCGCGACGGAGAAAGACCAGTTCGATGCCGCCGGAGCCACGATTATTGGAGTGTCGGCCGACAGCATCGCGCGGCTGAATCAGTTTTCGGCGGACCCGGATTATTGCGCCGGAAAATTTCCAGTAGCGTCCGATCCGGATCGAAAGATCGCCACCTCCTACAATCTGACTGGAACCGCCGCCAGAGCCGGCATGAAGGATGTGCGCGGCGTTGACATCGATCATGACTTTATTGAGCGAGTCACTTTCGTGATTGGCAAAGACCACAAGATCGTCGCCACGCTTTCTTCCGCGGACGATAAACTGTCCCCCGATCAGCATGTCCAAAAGGCGCTGGAGATTGTGCAGAAGCTCGGCACGAAATAAAGCGCGGTTGAGCTAGCTACTTCACCTCAACCCCATTCTTCTCCAGCACCGCCGCAACCGCGCGGTCCAGATTCGCGGCGGCTTCCGCGGTGTCGGCGCCGGCCCGGGCTTCCCTGCTGCGCGCGGCAATTAAGTCCGTTTGCCGCTGCAAGACCAGAAACGTGGTGGATGTGCCGGCCTGGAACTGGCGCTGCTCGCTTTCATACTGCTGCTCCGCGGATTGCCGCGCCAGCACGGCTGCTTCACGGCGCGCCCGCGACGAGACGGCTGCTTGCATGGCGTTGCGGACGTCCGCTTCCACGGCCATCGCCACTTGATCTTTCAGCGCCGCCAGGCGCTTGCCCTCCTGCGCGGAGATGGCGCTCTGAGCAATGGCCGTGCGGTTCCGCAAGGGCAGCGAAATATTCACGCCCACCTGCGCGGTGGGAAACGTGCCTGACCCCAAGGTGCTCAGGGATTGCCCGTTGCCGCCCAGGAACATCGACGGCACGGCGCCGAAACCCGCGGGAAATAGCGAGGCGAACGGACTGGACGCCTGCGACACTGCCATTCCGGCCAGCCCCGACGCGCTCAGGTTGGCATAGAGATCCACCTTCGGACGCTGGTTCTCCGCATTCAATTTTTGGTCGAGTTGATTGATGGCCGCCTGCAAAACGGTCTCGGTGAGTTCCGGGCGGCCCGCCAGGGCCTGTTTCACCGCCTCGCTGAGCGCGGGGACCGTGACGTCGGAGGGTTCCTGCGTATCCGGCACCAGGGCGGAGTTCCACAACGTGTCCATGCGATTCGGCAACATGAGACTCTTTAAATTGTTTTCCGCCTGCGTCAATGTCTGCTGGGCCAGGAAGACGTTTTGTTGAAATGTGGCCACCTGGGTCTGCGCCGCCACCACGTCGACCGGAGCCAGCACGCCCTGCTCGGCCTGCCGCCGGTTGCTCTGGAATTGCAGTTCGGCCAGGCGAACAGCTTCCTTCTGCACATCCAGATTCCGGTATGCGAAATCTAATTCCCAATACGCCGTGACGGCCTGGGTGACCACTTCCATGACACGCTGCCGCAACTGTTCTTTGCTCAGCGCCTGATTCTTGCGCGCGACCGCCAACTGGTGGCGGCCCTGGTCGAAACGGAGTCCGCGAACGAGCGGCTGCGTGAGCCCCAACTGCAACTCGGTGGCGTAGAGCGGATTCAACGTGGCGAATTCGCTATCGGTGGTCTGCCGGGAATCCGTGAAGCCCAGCGAATAGGAACTTCCCAGCCACGGCGACTGGCCCGACAGTGTTGGAGTAGCGTTCCATTCCGTCTGCGTCAACTTGCCATCGGGCGCGCCGCCCAGCACTGACGCTACCGGGCTCACCGAGTGCGTGTGGTAGGCCTTCAGTTGCAGTGTGGGGTCGTAATAGCCCTGCGCGGCGCGAACGCCCAGCAACGCTTCTTCAGTCAACGTACGCTGAATCCGCAGATCGGGATCGTTGGCGAGTGTGCGTTCAATGGCTTCCTGCAACGTCAGGCTCTTCTGCGCTTCGATCCCAACGCGCATGGGTACGGCGGCCTCTTTCAACTGCGGGACTGGCAGCGTCTGTCCGAAAGCCGAGCCGACCAACGACCCGATTAAAGCGGTCGCAATGGCCGCGCCCTTGCGCAGTCTTGACATCACACGCGCAGCGAAATCCCCCAGATCTTCCCAGAGCGAATAGAAGACCGGCACGGCCAGCAGCGTCAAGAGCAGGCACAAACTCTGGCCGCCGACTACCAGGACGCCGATGGAGCGATTGGTGGCCGCGCCCGTGCCGCGGGAAATGACCAGCGGCAACATGCCCGCGACCAGCGCCATGGTGGTCATCAGGATGGGGCGCAAGCGATCGCGATTGGCCTGAATAATGGCGTCGTACCGCGACATGCCGGACGCGCGCAGGCCGTTGGTATGGTCGATCTGCAGAATGGCGTTCTTCTTCACGATGCCGAACAGCAGCAGCAATCCCAGCCCTGAGAAGATGTTCACCGTCTGGCCCGCGACCAGCAGCGCCACAATGCCGAACGGCACGGCGAGAGGCAGCGTCAACAAAATGGTAATGGGATGGATGAAGGATTCGAACTGCGCGGCCAGTACGATGTACATAAAGATGAAAGTCAGCAGGAACGCCAGCATGAAATAGAATCCGGTGCGCGCCAGTTCCTTCGACGCCCCGGAGAGGCCGCTGACGTAGCCGGGCTCCATGCCCATCTGCGCGCTGGCCTCATTCAACCGGTTCAGCACGTCGGTCTGCGATCCGCCCGGAAGCACGTTGCACGTGAGCGTGACCTGGCGCTGGCGGTTGATGCGGTTGATGGCGGACGGCCCTTTGCCTTCCACTTCCGTGACCACCTGATCCAGCCCGACCGAGCCCAGCCGCGCTGAAGGCACGGTGACGCGCGCCAGACTTTCCGCGCTATTGCGGAATTGCTCCTGCGACCGGACGCGTACGTCATATTGATCCTCACCCGCTTTGAATGTGGATGCCACCTGGCCGGCCACCAGCGTATTCAACGCCTGTTCGATGTCCGATACGGACACGCCTAAGTCCGCCGCCCGCGCCCGGTCGATGACCAGCCGCACCTCCGGTTTGCCGCTGCGCAACGTGGTGTCCACGTCGGCGATATTGGGAATCGACTTCATTTTCGAAAGCAGCATATCCGAATAGAGTCCCAGCTTGTCCAGATCCGGACCTTGAATGAAGTACTGCACGTCGGCGTTGCTCTGATTGCCGCCCACGGTGCTGATCAGCTCCACGCCGGTGTGAATATCTTTGGGATATTTCTTCATCAGGTCGCGGGTTTTCTGCATGATTTCGAGCTGCGACCTGTTGCGCCGATCGACGTCCGTGAGGCTGACGAAGATGGACGCATTGTTGAGACTGGCATCCGCGCCGCCGCCCACAGTCATCAGCGTGTGCTCGACGCCCGGCAGGCGGCGGACGTCCTGCGCGATCTGCTCGGCCACGTTGGCCGTGGCCGCCAGCGAGGCGCCTTCCGGAGTTCGCACCAGTACATTGAATTGAGATTGATCGTCCTGCGGCAGGAAGTTTTTCCCTACGAACATGAAGAGCGGCACAATGCTCAGAATTACCAGTCCGCACAGCCCCAGCATGGCCTTACGATGAGCCATGGCCCACTTCAGCATTACCGTATAGTGCGTATCCAGGAAGTTGAAGAACTTCGAGTCCTTTGAGGAATGTCCGCCCTCGGCGGCCTTGGACTTGCGGAGGAAGCGCGAGCACAACATGGGCGTCAGGGTGAAACTGACCAGCAGGGAAATGGCAATCGCGAAGCCCGACGTGAAGCCGAAGGAACTCATAAAGCGGCCCACAATGCCGCCCATGAAACCCACCGGCAGGAACACGGCCAGCAGCGACAGCGTGGTGGCCATCACAGCCAGGCCGATTTCCTTCGTCCCTGCGATGGCGGCCTGCATTGGAGGCATGTTCTTCTCTTCGATGAACCGGTAGATGTTCTCGAGCACAATGATGGCGTCGTCGATGACGATGCCCACCATCAACGTGAGCGCCAGCATGGTGATCTGATTCAGGGTGAAGCCCATGGCGGCCATCAGAGCGAAGGTGGAAATCAACGACGTGGGAATGGCAATGGCGGCGATCAGCGTGGTGCGAATGTTCGCCAGAAAGATAAAGATGATGATGGCGGCGAAGAGACTGCCCAAGACCAGGTGATGCTTAATGTTGTCGACAGCGGCCTTGATGAAGACCGATTGGTCGCTGACCACTTCGGCGTTGACGTCTTTCGGCAGCGCCGCCTTGATGTCCGTGAGGCGCGCCCGCACTTCGTCGGCAGTCGCAACCGTGTTCTCACCGGATTGCTTCGCCACCACCAGAGTCACCGCCGGCACACCGTCGAGGCGCGCCGCGGTCCTCGGCTCCTCGTAGCTGTCCTCGGCGTAGCCGATGTCCTTGACCTTCACGGTGAAGCTGCCGCGATTGGCCACGGCAATCTCATTAAACTCCGGAACCTCCGGCACGCGGCCGGTGGTGCGCACGGTGTATTCGTTAGCTCCCGCGTTCAGACTGCCTCCCGGCAGTTCCAGGTTTTGATTGTGCAAGGCGTTAAAGACGTCCGTGATGGTCAGGTTGTAGGCGCGCAGGCGGTCGGGATCCACCATGATGTGGATCTCGCGCTTGGCGCCACCCACAATCGTGATCTCACCCACGCCCTTGGTGGTCTCCAGTTTCTGTTTGATCTGCTTGTCCGCAATCAGCGTGAGGTCGCGCAGGGAGCGCGGCGACCACACGGCGATGCGCAGTACGGGCGCGGCATCGGGATCGAACTTCTGAATCACTGGCTGCTTGGCCGTCTGAGGCAGGTCCGGCACAATCAGGTTGACGTGGTTCTGAACTTCCTGCGCCGCCACATCGCCGTTCTTCGAAAGCAGGAACGTCACCACCACCAGCGACTGTCCCTCCGACGAAGTGGACCGCACTTCATCCACCTGACTGATGGTGTTGATGGCGTCCTCCACCTTCTTGCTGATCTCGCTTTCAATCTCTTCGGGCGACGCCCCGGGATTCGAGATGGTGACCAGCACCGTGGGGACATCCACTTTCGGAAACAGGTCGACGCCGAGGCTGAAATAGGAGAAGATACCCGTTACCACCAGGGCCAGAATCAGCATGGTGGCGAATACGGGACGTTTGACGCAGAGTTGGGCTAAGGCATGCATGGAGTGTGAATCTCCTGTAGATTCCTGTTTCCTATTTGGTCTGGACGGGCGCCCCGTCGTAGAGTTCACTCAGATGACTGGTGGCGACGGTCTCATTGCCGGTCAAACCGGAGAGGATTCGGGTGGTATCGCCGGCCGTCTCTCCGACGACAACCACACGCATCTTCGCCGTACCGTTCTCCACGGAAAAGACCTGAAACGAGTCGGTGGTTTTGTCGCGCCACACGGAAGTTTTCGGCACGAAGATTCCGGACTCGCCTCCGGGGCGCACGATTTTCGCGGTGGAGAACATGCCCGGCCGCAATTTTGCATCGCTGTTGGGAAACCGGGCTTCCACCAGAAACATTCGCGAACTGGCGTCCACCGATGGATTGATGGCCGTCACCGCGCCCGCAAAGTCGTGCTCCGGATACGCCGCCACCCGCGCCACCACCGGCATTCCCAGCTTCACGCCGGCCGCGCGTTGTTCCGGCGTCTGCAATTGCAGTTTGAGAGTGCCCGTGCGGACGATGGTCGCGAGCTTTGTCGGCGGCGTCACCACCACCCATTCGCCCACGGCCACGGGACGCGCGGTAACGAAGCCGTCGAACGGTGCGCGGATGAAGGTATCGGCCAAGGCTTTTTCCGCCTGGCCTAACTGGGCGCGCATTCCTTCGAGCGAGGCTTGCGAATTCTCCACCGCGCCCAAACCCTCGCGAGCGCCATTCACGGCCGCTTCATATTGGCGGCGCGCGGCGATGGCCTGAGCTTCGGCGGTCTCCTGCTGCGTGCGATATTTTTCGTACGCGCTCTGGGAGACATCGCCGGTGGCCACCAGATTCTGATACCGTTTGGCATCCGCCGCCGCCAGCTTCGCCATCGCCGTGGCCGAATCGAAATTGGCCTTAGCCGCCGCCACTTCCGGAACAGCATCGGGCACGAAGTTCTGGCCGCCCGCCAAACCGATGCGCGCCTGCGATTGCCGCACCGCGGCGGTCGCCTGGTCGAGCTGCGCCTTGGCCTGGTCCAACCGCAACTGGGCGTCGCGATGATCCAATTCGCAGAGGATCTGGCCCTGCCGGACGAAATCACCAACATTCACGGGTGTCGCAATCACTCGCCCCGCCCCGGCCGGAGCAATATCGCTGGTCTCGTCGGCTTCGAAAGAACCGGTCTCTTCAAAGGCCGCCCCGACGTTGTGGGACACAGCCGGAGCCGTAGAAACCACGAGGCTCTTCGAAGCGGCCGCTGCCCCAGCCGCGGCTTCCAACGACTTCTGCGGCGAACAGCCCGCCCCCATCAACGACAACAAAACCGTTAACACAGCCAGCAACTTCATTTCGATTTCCTCGTCTTAGGTCTCTTCGACTTAATTCCGTCCATTAGTATGCTGACGAAGGCAGCCACCATTTCGTCGTCCTTTACGCGGCTCTCAAAACCGAACAGCCCAGTCATCATGGCGAAGTGCGCGGCCATGCCGGCAATGGCCACAATCACCGCCTCGGGCGGACCGGGCTTGAGCGCGCCTGCCTTTTGCCGCCGCGCCACGTAGTCCGTGAGCACTTTCATGATCGGCTCGGAAAAGCGCCGGTGTTCGATGAGAGCCTGGTGCTGGCCTTCGAGCGCGGCATACAACATGACGCGTTCGTGCCGGGGATCGTCGCGGTAGCAGGCCAGAATGACGCGTGCGATCTCCCGAAACAGCCCGGCATCGTCATTGCGCTTCGTGAACGATTTGACGGCGGCCATCCAGTTATCGGCCTCCGCCAGATCGAGCTTCTCCTGCACCACCGCCGTGTACAGCGCCTGTTTGTTGGGGAAATGGCGGAAGACAATGGCCTCCGTCACGCCGGCTTCAGCCGCAATTTCCCTGGTTGTCGCGCCGTCGAAGCCTTTCCGCGAAAAGACATTGAGGGCCGTTTCAATCAACTGCCGCCGCCGGTCTGTCCCATGCATTCTCATAGGTGCTTACCATTGTAAGTATGCACTTACTAACAAGTCAAGTGCGGGGTGATTGAGCCGTCCGTGGATTGGCCGGACGGCATACGCGGGCGCGCGTGCTGGTATACTCATTCCCGGAGAAGTTCCCATGCGACCATTCGGCTTCGTACTTGCAGTTGCAATCATGACAGTAGCGTCCCTCGGACTGGCTCAACCAGCCGGCCCGTACCAGGTGCTGAAGAAGGCCAGGGTCGGCGGAGAAGGCGGCTGGGACTACATCTACGCCGACGCCGCCGGCCGCCGGCTGTATATTCCGCGGGGCGCGACGCGCGCGGTGGCGGCTACGGACACGACGCCCGCTGTGGCGGCGATTCCGACGCGGGTGACCGTCTTCAATCTGGACACACTCGAGCCGGCTGGCGAGGTCCCAGGGGTAGGAGGGAATGGCGCGGCGGTGGATGCCAAGAGCGGGCACGGCTTCACCAGCGACCATCCGCAAGTCTCGATGTTCGACACCAAGACGATGGCACTGATCAAGCACATTGATGTGGGCGCCGCCCAGCCGGACGGCATCCACTTCGACGCCTTCAACCAACGGGTGTATATCTTCAGCCACCCGACGAAGGATGCGACGGTGATCGACACCAAGGATGGCACGGTGCTGGGCACTGTCGACTTGGGCGGCGTGCCGGAGCAGGGCGTGGCCGACGGCAAAGGCATGCTCTACGTGGTGATGCAGGATGCGGCCGGCAGTGTGACCGCCGTTGATGTCAAAACCATGAAGGCGGTTGGCCACTACCCGCTCGGCGATAAAGGCCGGTGCAATGGGTTGGCGCTGGACGCGAAGAACCAGGTGCTGTTTGCGGCGTGCGGGAGTTCGGGAAATCCACCGGCCCAGCCGGCACAGCCGATGATGGTGATTCTGAGCGCGAAGGACGGCAAGATTCTCACCAGCCTGCCGCTGGCCGGCGGATCTGACGGCGCCACCTTTAACCCGGAGACGATGGAGGCCTTCAGCACGGGGGGCAACGGCACGTTGACGGTGATTAAAGAGACGAGCCCGACGACGTTTGAGGCGGAGCCGACACTCCAAACCATGAATGGCGCCCGAACGATCACGTTCGACAGCAAGACGGGCCACCTCTTCACGATGGCCCAGGAGCGCGGACCGGCACCGCCGCCACCCGCCGGCGGAGGCCGCGGGCAGCAAGGCACGGTAGTGCCGGGATCGTTTACCATTTTGATGATCGGCAAGTAAGAAGAGAGTGAGGGCCTCGGATCGAACGATTGTATCGTAAGCCTGCTCGATCTGCCGCCGGAAGCACGGTATTCCGCGAATTCAGGCTCGGCGCGGAAACCGCCGCGCCGCTTACGGGCCGATCTGCTCGATGTCGTGCTTCCGCAGATACCAGCACGGCTTGTAGCCGAAATGCGGCATCAGGGCTTCGATGCAGGTTTCGGTGGTCGGCGTGCCAACGGAATACTCGACCTCATTCCAGTGGTTCACAGCGGCGTATAAGCGGCCGACTTTGATGTGCTCTACGGGCCGTTTGCGGTGGCGCGCCCAGAGGTCGTCGGCGGCATAGGCCACGGCGGCCAGGCTCGCCAGGACGAGACACCCCCACAGCGCAATTTTCCGGATGGTCCGCAGGCGAAAGGTCACTCCTTCGACTATAGCGAAAAGTTAATGAGGCGGACGGGCGGGCAAAGCGATGACCCACTCGGGACTGCTCCTTGACAGCCTCAAAAGGCCAGGATGGGGAGAAAGCTGAAGGCCATGATCCCATCCGGCGATATTCCTCGCGATCTTTATCAGGAGGGGACATGACAAGTACTTCAGCTATGGGAGCAGGAACAACTTCAGATTTGGGAATTCCGACTGGCCAATCGTCTGAGGTGCCGGAGCCGGGCACGGTTTTCGAGGTGCTGCCAGCCACGGTATTGCTTCTGAGCATCCAGCGGCGCCGGTGCCGGAGGACGGGCGAGTGAATGACGGAGGCACCAGAGCCCGCTTGTTCGCACGAACGGAAGATCCCGGGGGGTGGCCGGCTGTGATCCAATAACAACGGTCAGATTCGCTCCGCCCGACCGCTATTCACCTCGCGCGTCCACTACTTCCCTTCCGCCCTCTTCAACTGCCCGCAGGCCGCGTAAATGTCCAAACCTCTTGGCTTGCGGATGAAACACGGGACGGCGCGGCGCACAATCTGCTGGAAACTCGCGACGCGCTCCGGGTCCGGCGTCTGGTAAGGAATCTCGGGACCGGGGTTCAGCGCAATCAGATTCACTTTGCAATTTAAGTGCGCCACCAGTCGCACGACGCGGCGGGCGTCGGCGTCCGTGTCGTTAACACCCTTCAACAGTACGTACTCGAAGGTCAGCTTCTCCCACGGGCGCAGCGGATAATGGCGGCAGGCTTCCATCAGATCTTTCAGATGGTATTTGCGCGTGATGGGCATCAACTCCTGGCGGGATTCCTCGGTGGATGCGTTCAACGAAATGGCCAGCTTGGGGCGGATGGGCTCGCGGCCTAACTCGGCGATCTTGGGGACGATGCCGGCGGTGGAAACGGTGATGCGCCGCGGTGAAAGCGCGAAGCCGGCCGGGTCCAGCAGAATGCGCGTGGCCTTGGTGACGTTCTCCAGGTTCAGCAGCGGCTCACCCTGGCCCATCATCACGATGTTCAGACGGCCGCCGTCCTGGCGCAGATGATTCTCACGCGCAACCAGCAGCACCTGGCCGACAATCTCGCCGGCGGTGAGGTTGCGCTCCAGACCGAGCAGGGCGGTCATGCAGAACTTGCAATCCACCGGACAGCCCACCTGGCTCGAAATGCAGATGGTGTCGCGCTCACCCTCGGGCATGAGGACAGTCTCGACGGTCTTGCCATCGTCCAGGCGCAACAAGTAGCGGCGCGTGCCGTCGGCGGAATCGTAGACGTGAGCGATTTCGGGCAGCCCCACGGTGTGGTGCGCAGCGAGATCGGCCCGCATGGCTGCCGGCAGAGTGGAAATCTGCACAAAGTCGGCCGCCTGGTTGCGGTACAGTGCTTCGTAAATCTGCTTGGCGCGATAGCCCGGCCGCTCGGGGCCCAAAGCCTCGCGCAAATCCGAGAGTTCCATCCCCACCAGCGGCTGCGGCATCCTATCCCCAGTGTATCGGATTAGGGTCGGAGACTTGGTGGGACAGGCGATCGCCCTTTGTGGCCTGTCAGGCGTCGTGCTCCAAGAAGATGACAGACGACGAAAACCGATCGTCTGTCCCACTTCGAGCCCAGCGGTTCCGCTGCGCTGTGGGACAATGGGAATAGAGTTTTCCGCCTCTTCCCCCATGAAATCAACCAGCAGTCCCGCGCGGGACATCGAAACGAGCAAGCTGCCGAACGGCGTGCGCGTAATCACGGAAGCCATGCCGCACGTGCGGTCGGTTTCGGTGGGCGTCTGGATCGGCACCGGCTCACGCCGCGAAAAAGCCGAACAGATGGGGATCTCCCACTTCATTGAACACATGCTGTTCAAAGGGACTACGTCGCGCTCAGCTGAGGACATTGCGCGCTCGGTGGATTCCATCGGCGGCAACCTGGACGCCTACACGGCTAAGGAAATGGTGTGCTTCAACACCAAGGTGCTGGATGAGCATCTGGTGGTGGCGTTCGACGTGTTAGCCGACCTGGTGCTGCACCCGCGGTTCGATGCGGAAGACATCGAGAAGGAAAAGGGCGTAGTGCTGGAAGAGATCAAGATGGAGGCCGACAGCCCGGATTACCTGGTGCACGAGATCTTCTCCTCCAACTTCTGGAAAGATCATCCGCTGGGAAAGCCCATTCTGGGCACCAATGAGACGGTGAAGGCATTCGACCGGCCGGCCATCCGGAAATATTATGACAGCGTCTATTCGCCGGCCAATACGCTGATTACGGCGGCCGGAAACCTGACGCACCAGCGGATAGTGGAACTGGCCAGCCGGCACTTCGCATCGCTCGAGCCGGTGGCTGCCCCGGCGGAAGATCGCGCGCCCGCGACGCACGCCGCCATTTCGCTGCGCAACAAGAAATCGCTGGAGCAGGTGCACATGTGCCTGGGCGTGCCTTCTTACCCGCTGCCGCACGCGCAGCGCTTCGCCTGCTATGTGCTCAACACGCTATTGGGCGGCGGCATGAGCTCGCGCCTGTTTCAGAACATTCGCGAACGGCAGGGACTGGCGTACGCGGTCTTCTCCGAACTGAGCCCTTACCGCGACACGGGCTGCCTTTCGATTTACGCGGGGACGTCGCTCGAATCCACGCCCAAAGTGGTGGAAGCGATCCTCAAAGAGTTCCGCGACATCAAGGAAAATGCCGTGCCCGCCGAGGAATTGCGCCGCGCTAAAGACCACCTGAAAGGGTCGCTGATGCTTGGGTTGGAATCGACATCGAGCCGCATGGCTAACCTGGCGCGGCAGGAGTTGTACTTCCAGCAGTTCTTCTCACTGGATGAACTGGTGGAGAGCATCGAGGCGGTTTCCGTGGAGGATGTGCAGGGGATTGCGCGAACTTTCTTCAACCAGGAACAGATCGGCGTGACGGTGCTGGGGAAGCTGGATAAATTCAAGTTGGAGCGGGCAGACCTGGCGTGCTGACGACGGAAGCCGCTCCTTGGATAATGAAGGTATGCCGCTTGGCCGACTCCTGATTACCGCGGGGCTCCTGCTGGTGGCGGCGGGCCTGGTGATAACGTTCGCCGGCCGCGTGCCCTTTCACCTGGGGCGACTGCCTGGCGATATCCGCATCCAGGGGCGCAATTCGGGATTCTATCTCCCGATTACGACGTGCATCCTTCTCAGTGCGGTGGTTTCGCTCGTGCTGTGGGCGCTGCGGCGGTAAGGTCGCTGGAGCGTCCTACCTGAGCCGCCCCATCTTGTCCAGAGGCCAATAGGCGAAGACGGCTTTGCCGTAGATACTGGTTCGCGGCACCCAGCCCCAGGCGCGGCTGTCGCTGGAGGAATTGCGGTGGTCTCCCAGCACGAAGTATTGGTCCGCTGGCACCACGCGTTCTTCCATGCTGGAATAGTCGCGGTAGTCTTCCTCGACGTAGTCTTCCATCAGCGGCCGATCATTGACATAGACTTGTCCGTGTTCGATGCGGACCTGGTCGCCAGGCAAACCGATCACCCGCTTGATGTAGGATTTGTCGCGATCGACCGGCGCCAGGAAGACCACGGTGTCGCCGCGCGTAATGCTACCCAGTCCAAAACGGTAGGTGAACTTGTTGATGAAGATGCGTTCCTGGTCGGCCAGGCCGGGCGTCATGCTGGTGCCTTCCACCTTCACCGGTTGATAGACGAAGATGATGGACACCACGGCGATGAGAACGGAGAAGGCCAGGTCGCGAACCCAGGACAGGGCGTTCCACAGGACTCCCAGGAACGTTCGACGCGGCTCCGCTTCGAAGACAACCTGTGGGGCCGGTTCGGGCGTAAGGTTTTCCTGCATCCCAGACTTCCGTTCACATTATAGACGTTTCCGGCGGCCGGCCCGTTTGCCTCTATTGCAAGAGACCGCCCAGCATGGGCAGCGGCACGGCGCCTTCCTTCAAAGCCCGATCGTTGAACTCGGAGACGCTGAAAGCGCCTCCTTTGGCATGCTGGTAATCGTTGCGGACCTGGCTCCAGCCGCGCCATCCCAGAAAATACATGGGCAGCTGACAGGAGGAAAGCTTGGCGCGCTGCAACTTCTCAACGGCCTCTTCGTGCTCCTGGAAGGTGCGGTGCTCCATCAGGTCGAGCGCCTCCTGATCGGTCATGTCGAGCATATGCAGGCGCACATCCAAAATGGTGTTGGCCAGCACGCGCAACTCTTCTTTGGCGAAGGTGAGCGCCAGTTCCGGCGAATGGTCCAGATAGCCTTGATCGATCATGGTGCGGGTAATGAATTCCGCCCACCCTTCGATGTAAGGGCCGTTGCCGAAGACCGAGCGCAGCAGGCGGCGGCCAGGCGGCTGGACACCATTGGCGACTTCCATTTGCACGTAGTGGCCGGGCATGGCCTCATGCATGGTGAGCAGCTTCAGCTTGTAGAAATTGTATTCGCGCAGTTTGGACTCGGCTTTATCTTTGGGCCAATCCGGCGCAATCGGCGTGATCCAATAGAAAGCCCCGAGTTGCGGCTCCAGGGCCGGCGCCGCGTTGAACCCTCCCACGGAATACACGCCGCGCATGAACTCCGGCGTGGGGATCACCTGGAGATTGGCGCCCGTGGGCAGGGTGAGCAGGTGCGCGCTCTCCACATAAGCGTGCGCCTCTTCCAGATCTTTGCGCGCATCGTCCATGTAAGATGCCGGCGTGGAATGGCGGTCCGCGATTTTCGCGAGCACTTCGCCGATGACGCGGTTTTCACGCGCTTCTCCGGCCAAATCGGTATGCTCCGGGTGGGACGGAAACATCTGTTTGTGCAGCGGCAGGGACAACGCCAACATCCGCTCACGCACCACTTTCAGTTCAGTCTCCGCCATCAGCAGCGCGTTGTCCGCTTCGATTCCGGATTCCAGCGCGTAGCGGAACTTGCTGGGATAATTCTTGCCGCCCAACCGCCAGTTGTAATCGTTGCGGGCCAGCAGATTGTCCTTGAGGTAGCTCTGAAACCGGTGCATCGCCATCAACGCCGGCTGCGCGGCCCGCGCGTAGGTTTCGCGCTGATCGTCCGGCATCCACGCGCGCAACGTCTTATCCACCATGTCGATGTTGGCAAGATTCTCATCCATCGCCACGCTCGCCCAGATGTCCGGCGCTGAGGTCATATTGCTCCTCGCCTGATCCAGATAGAGAGGGATCTGCTTCAGTCTCGCTATGATGTGCGTGGCCCGGTCGCCCTTCGGCGCGTACTCCAGAACGTAAGGCGTGAAAAGAGCGTTTCCCAGGTTCTCGACATACGTAGTGGGATTGTGCATGTAGTTGCGGATGCCATCGAATTCCAGCAGAGCCAGCGAAATCTGGTCTTCGAGAATCTTCCAGTCGGCGCGATCCTCCAGGGAAACGTCTTCCTGTTTGAGCCGCGCCAACCGTTCGCGGAAGTCCACATAGAAGGCGCGCTGCCGCGCGACGGCGGCAGGGCTGATATCGTCCAGCCGGTCGTCCAGATTTTGGTCTTTGTATTTGTGCAGCCCGGCCGCAGTGGCAGCGGAGGGTGAAAAGGAGAGAGTGGTATAGACGAACTCTTGGGAGAGCGCGGCAAATTGCTCAGCCGGTTTCTTGCCGCAGCCGGCGGCGAGGATCAACAAGGGCAGAACAGCAACGAATTTCGCCATCGTTGCAATTGTACATCCGACACCTGAGGAACGGTTCTACGCAAGCACCATGCGGGCGCGCTGTGCGTGGCGCGGCGCGGGCACGGAGACGGGCGCGGGTTGGTGCTGCCGCTGCAACTGTTCAAGCTCCCAAACCACGCGAACGCGGTCCCTGGCTGTGTCGCGCACCATGATGCGCTCGCCAATCAGGCAGCCCCAAAGCAGGGATACAGCGAGCGAGATGGCGGCTAAACCGGGTCCGGTAATTCTTACAATGGGCATCGCACAGCCCCTCCGTTGACAGAACTTTGAGCAATTCAACTACCAGAGAATACGTTGTTTGTTTTCAAATGGATTGCCCGCGGCCCCCGTGAACTTCGTGGCCACCAGGTGTCGGGATTACACGGTGGGCCGCAGCAGACCTCACTTCCGGGCGGGTTTAGTGACATCCCATACATCGAAACGTGCGGCCATGACAGACATCGCAGGTGGCCAGGTCCACGTGGACTTTGCCGGAGCTATGGGCATCCAGGAAGTGGGGGATTTCGGTGTGATTGGGCGGCCGCAACTCGGCGTTTTGCGCGTGGCAATCCCAACAGGAAAATGGCGCTTCAATGGCGGTGTGGCAGACCAGGCAATCGGCCATTTGAGGCAGTGCGACGGGCGAAACCTGGTCAGACTCTTCCAGGCCCCTGTGGCAGGCCTGGCAGGGGTCATGCGTTCCCAGGCGCGGCCGGATCCAGTCGGTGCGGTCACTGGGGCTCCGCAGGTAGACCTTGTGGTCGATGGCGGCTGAGAGAAACGGTGCGACGTCTCCCATTCTCAGGTGCAGGGCATGGCTGAATTGGGTGAGGTTGGTGGTGGGTGGCGCGGGAATCTCGGCCTGGGCATGGCAATCCAGGCAGACTTGGCTCGCCGGAAGCAGGTTGTCCTGCACCTTCGTGCTGGTGGCGGCTGCCGCGTGACAGGCGAGGCACTTCATCCCCATCCCCAGGTGGAGGCGATGCGGAAAGGGCGTGGCAGCCGAGGCCGCGGACCACGCCCATGCCAACAGTAGGATCGCGCGCAAACTGCTACTTTCCCGTGTAAGTCAGATGATAAATCTTGGCATTACCGTCTTCGGAGATCAGCAGGCTGCCGTCCGGCAATTGCAGCAATCCCACCGGCCGTCCCCACACGGCCCGCTGATCCGGAGCAATCATCCAGCCCTTCACCACCTCCGTGATGGGGCCCGCGGGTTTGCCGTTCTTGAACGGAATGAAGGCCACCGACTGGCCGACGCGCATCGACCGGTTCCAGGAACCATGGAAGGCAATGAATGCGCCGCCTTGATATTCGGCCGGAAACTGCTTGCCTGTATAGAACAGGAAATCCAGAACTGCGACGTGCGCGCCCAACAGAACGTCGGGGACAATCGTCTTGGCTACCAGCGCGGGCGCCAGTCCCGCATTCCGGGGATCTTCGTGCGGGCCGATGTAGGCGTAGGGCCAGCCGTAAAAACCGCCCTGCTGGATGTGCGTGAAGTAATCCGGCACCAGGTCGTCACCCAGATCGTCGCGTTCCTGCACGCCTGCCCAGAGCGTGTCGGTGCCGGGATACCAGCGCATGCCGATGGGATTGCGCGTGCCCGCGGCGTAGATTTCGTGCTTCCAACCGTCCACGCTATAGCGGCCGATGGCCGCGCGCCGCGGATCTTCGCCGGTAGAGACGTTGGAAGCGGAACCGACGCCCACGTAGAGATACTTGCCGGCGCGGTCGAACAGCAGGCTGCGCGTCCAGTGATGCGAGCCTTGTCCGGCCAGCGAAATCACTTCTTCCCCGGCGCCGGCAGTTAGAGCCTTGGCGTCATAGGGGTAGCGTTTGACCGAATCGCATTCACCCACGTAAAGGAAGCCGTTTAAGAGCGCCAGGCCGAACGGCTGATTCAATTTCTCAATCAGCTTCTTACGTTCCTTGCCTTGCAGCAAGTAAACCACGCCGGTCTTCGGCCCGCTGCAATTGGTGAGGCGTCCGGAATCGGCCAGCAGGATTTCATTGCCGGGGCCCAGCATCATGAAGCGCGGAGTGGTGAAGTCGTCGGCCCATTCTTCAATATGAAATCCGGCGGGGACGGTCAACTTGGCGCCAGCCGGCTGCTGTACGATTCTCGGGGCGTTGTTCGACGACGGTGTGGCGTAAGGAGCGGGTAACTGGGGGTTCTGAGCCGCGTGGAAAAACACGGCCGCGGCCAGACACAGCGCCCCGCATAGAAGGATGCCTCTAAAGTGCATGTGTTATATGATGCCACGAGGCGCCGCGAGGCCGCGCCAATTATGCAGCGTGATGTGCGAAGAGCTACCGCGCGGCCATCAGGGCCCGCAACCGGCGCGCCCGTTCCGGCGCACGCAACTGGCGCAAAGCTTTGGCTTCAATCTGGCGGATGCGCTCGCGCGTCACGTCGAATTCCTGGCCGATCTCTTCAAGCGTGTGTTCGCGCTCACAGCCGATGCCGAACCGCATGCGGATCACCTTCTCCTCCTTGGGAGAAAGCGTCTTCAGGATGCCCGCGGTTTCGTCGCGGACGTTGGTTTCGATGACGGCATCCACGGGCGAACCCACCCAACGATCTTCAATCAGATCACCGAGCGCGGATTCACCGTCGCGGCCAACCGGGGTTTCGAGAGACACGGGGTCGCGCGAGATGGTCTTCAGCTTCTGGACCTTCTCAACGGGGATGTCCATCCGGCGGCCAATTTCGTCGTTTGTAGGAGTCCGGCCGAGTTCCTTCTCCAGTTCGCGTGTGGCGCGGAGGAACTTGTTCATGCTCTCGTTCATATGAACGGGAATGCGGATCGTGCGGGATTGATCGGCGATGGCGCGGGTGATAGCCTGACGGATCCACCAGGTGGCGTAGGTGGAGAACTTGTAGCCTCGGCGGTATTCGAACTTGTCGGCCGCACGCATGAGGCCGATATTGCCTTCCTGGATCAAGTCCAGGAGGTGAAGTCCGCGGTTCACGTACTTCTTGGCGACGGATACCACCAACCGGAGGTTGGCCTCAACCAGATCTTTTTTGGCGCGTTCCGCTTCGGCTTCGCCGTGGCGGATCACGGTCATGCTGTGGCGCAACTCGGGGAGCGTAGCTCCGGCGGCGGCCTCGCGTTTCTTGATCTCTTTCTTCAGTTCCCGCAGTCGCGACTGTTGCGCCGGGTTGTTGCGAACCTCAATCTTCTTGATCTCACCATCCAGGTGGCTGATCTCGTCCACGGCGCGCTCAATCTCGCGCGAGAACTCCTTCCACTTGTTGACCCGGAAGGGGCAGTGGCGGATCGCCATGGAAACTTCGACTTTGGCTCGATTGAGCTTTCCCAACAAGCGTTTACGGGGCTTCTTGCTGGCCACGGGTGTGGCTTCGTACTTGTCCTCAAGCTGCAGCAGTTTTTTCTGCAAAACTGCGACGTCGGCAAACAGGCGGGAGGCTTCCTGGCGGACTTTGACGTCTGCGGGAGTGCCTTCTTCCACGTCGCCCAGGTCGGCTATGCCGTCCAGTTCGAGTGTCGCCTTCTTGAGTTGTTCCGATATCTCCACCACTACTTGCTGAACCAGGGCGGAGCGGCTAATTGCCTTTTGCATGCGCAACTTACCGCGTTCCATGCGGCGCGCCAGATCGACTTCGCCTTCACGGGTCAGCAAGGGGACAGCGCCCATCTCGCGCAGGTACACTCGTACCGGATCGTCCGTGTAGATAGACTCCTCTACCGGCGCCGGATGAAGAAAATCGGCTTCATGAGCGGCCTCTGGATCGAAGAATTTGGGGTCTTCCTCAAAACTAAGGCCGAGATGCTCGGGGCTATCCGCTAAGAATTGATCTTCGAAATGGTCCACTAAGACTCACCTTCCCCAAAGACAATTGTCCGTGAACTAATGAAATTGGGGTACTTGCCTGGAAAAAGTTCAACCGGTCGGTTGGGCACAAACTGCACACAAGGTTGGCAGCATTTCGGGGTTCGACTTTCGACTGATGATATCATCATTACCCCGCGATGTTAAGCTCTATTTTAAAAGATGCCCTGGAAACGTTTCGGTTACATTGATTTTTTGCCTGCGTGAGACATGCTCCACGAGGATGGCCTCTAAGGCAGCTTGTGGCGCATCAAGTTCTTGAGTTCATTGAAGAAAGCCTCTTCATCCTGAAAATCGCGGTAGACCGATGCGAAACGGACGTAGGCAATCTTGTCCATATCGCGCAAGCGGGCCATGAGGAATTCTCCTATTTCTGTAGTGGAAATTTCGCGGTCCGGCGAGTCGCTCACCCTGGACTCCACCTGGTTGACCACTTCGGACAGCAATGCCATGCCGATGGGCCGCTTTTCGCAGGCCTTCAGTAGTCCACCCAGGACTTTCTGGCGGTCGAATTTCTCCCGCCTGCCGTCCTTCTTGATCACCATGTACGGGACTTCGTCGATCCGCTCGTAAGTGGTGAAGCGGCGCTCACACGACAGGCATTCGCGCCGGCGGCGGATGGCATCGCCTTCCTTACTCTCCCGTGAATCCACCACCTTGTCTTCCGAATGATTACAAAACGGACACTTCACTCGTTCGCCTCCTGGCCCAGTTGACGCAAACTGTGCCAATCCAACCCTTCTTTCAGGGCCAACCCTAACCCGGCCGGCACAACTGCTACGAATGTAATAATCCAGATGAATACGGCAAAAGAGGTCGCTAGTTCCAACCGAATTCCGAACAGTTCGGTCAGCACCAGGGCTGCCGCCACCTGCGTTCCGCCGCCGATTCCTGGGATTTGAATGACTCCGCCGAACGATACGAAGCCCATCAGGATCAAGATATCTACAAACGTAAGATCAATGACTCCCACAAAGGCCTGCACGACACACCAGTAGCAGGCAGCGATCAAAATCCACTCCAGTACCGAATAAAACAGAATCAGCAGCAGTGCTGCGTCGCTGCGGGTGGATGCCACGCCCCGGACCAAGGCCTTCAACAGCCGCTCCACGTGCGCGAAACGAGCCTCCGGCAGGAAGTGGAAGGCCGCAAGCAGCCGCTTTCGGACCGGCTCGGCAAAGTGCCGCAGGCTGAGCAGCACCACCAGCACCAGTATGCACGAGATCCAGACGATTCTGCCGCCAAAAGTCAGGACCCAGGCGAATTTCGGCCCGACATGCAACCCGGCCTCGTGTACCCGGGACAGCGCGAAGCCGAGCAGCAATGAAGCCATCAGCAGATCGAAAACCCGCTCCAGCAGCCAGGCCGCCAGTTGCGACGTGACGGGGACCTGCTCTTTAATAGCGATGAGGTAAGGCCTGACGAAATCGCCAGCTCGGCCGAAGAGAGTAATGGCGGTGAAGCCGATGATGGTGGCGGTGAGCAGTTTTCCCATGGACGGCCGGGGCTTCAGGGGCTTGAGAAAGACTGCCCAGCGGAGCGCCCGACCCCAGTAAGTAGCATAAATAGGGACCAGGGAGAGCAGCAGCCACTGCCACCGCAGCCGGAGCACGGTGGCGGCAGCCAGGTTCCAGTCAAAACCCTGCTTGGGCCACTGGCTGTAGATTACCCAGGCCAGGGCCAGCAGGGCCAGGGTGCAGCCGGAGAGCCACTTCCAGGTATGGGGCTTAGACGCCAATCACCGCCGGCTTTCTGGAGATGGGCGCCGCGGCCGGGCAGCGGATTGCCGCAACCGGCTGGCGCCTGCCTCAGCCCGGAGCCTGACGATGAAACCTGGTAAACGCTGCTGGTGGATAGCCGGCCTCCTACCCAGTATGTCTCGAAAATGCTGGCATACCGGAAAAATTGAACCTATCATGATAAAGCCTCGTTTCTCCATATGAAAGAACGAGTGCCATGGCATCCGCGACAGTCGCAATCGGAAATTTCGCCCATCAGAAAGCCGGCGAGGGAAGCGTCGCCGGCCTGGAAGCTGTTCGCGGAGGCCGCAATCTGGTAGAAAATACCTTGGACCCGGATTCAAGCCTCGTATCGAGATGTATGCGCGGAGAGGAAACCGCGTGGGAGGAACTCGTACGGCTGCACACGCGCAAGGTCTACGGGCTGTGCTACCGGTTCACGGGAACCGGCTCGGAAGCGCAGGATCTGACACAGGATGTCTTTCTGCGGGTGTTCCGTACGTTGAAGACTTTCCGGTCGGCGGAGGGCTCCTTCGCCACTTGGCTGGCACGCGTGACGCGCAACCTGCTGATCGACCACTACCGCCGGACGCGCCAGCAGCGAGTGACGGATTCCATCGAAGAACAGCTCCCGATGATGGAGCAGACCGGCGGCGCGGCGTCCGTGCGGCCCGACCATGCCTTCGCCGGGCGCGAAGCCAGCGAAATTCTTCAGGCGACGCTCCAGAAGTTGTCGCCGGACTTACGGGAAGCAGTGATCCTGCGCGACTTGCAGGAAATGGAATACCGCGAAATCGCCGACGTGCTGCAGATTCCCGAAGGCACGGTGAAATCGCGGATCAACCGGGGCCGGGCTGAATTGACGCGGCTCTTGCGGAAGCAGAAGTTGGCCGTATGAATTGCGCGGAGATTGAAATCCTGATCTGCGATTACGCGGACGGTACGCTCCCGGCCGATGTCAAGGCGGAACTGGAGCGGCACCTGGACGAATGCCCCGCATGCGCCGAACTGGCGCGGGATTCGGCCGCCGCCGTGGCTTTCATAGAGACCGCGGCAGACGTGGAGCCGCCGCCGGAACTGATCACGCGGATTCTTTTCGATGCGCCGTGGACGAAGGAAAACTCCCGGCCCCGGAATCTCGCCAGGCGGGTGACGGGCTGGTTCAGCCTGGTCCTGCAGCCCAAGTTCGCGATGGGCGCGGCCATGACCATTCTTTCGTTCTCACTGCTTTCGCAGATGGCGCCGGTGCGCCAACTGCGCCGCGCCGACCTGGAGCCGGCTAAAGTCTGGAACGGCCTGATGGACCGCATCGATTACTCCAAGACTCGCGCCCAGAAGTTTATCGAAAGTTTGAAAGTTGTGTACGAGATCCAAACAACGTTGCACGAGTGGCAGCAACAGAACGCCGAGCAGCAGCCCGCCCGCGAGCAGGCCACGCCCGATCACAAGACGGACGAACACAAGCTGCCGGCGAATTCTCCCCCGGTTCCGTCCGGAGGAGCGACTGCGCCCGATGGCAACGGAATCAAACACTAGGGGATAGCTATGAACTGCCAGAATCACCCAGAAACACCTGCCACGGCCTATTGCCGCAATTGCGGCAAGCCGGTTTGCGATGCCTGCCGGCGGGACGCTTGCGGCACCGTTTACTGCGCGGAGCACCTGCCCGCGCCGCCGCC